>OKSW01000432.1_pt1 | contig 16730 bp, 9 predicted proteins | sample 1606351 | NCBI WGS metagenome assembly OKSW01 (sample SAMEA3879565, study PRJEB24766) | human gut metagenome | biome: human-associated habitat; feature: feces | place: USA | collected 1985/1987 | reverse complement strand
TTATTATATACACCTTCCTTTTTCTATCTCTCATTTGTCAGAAAATGAATGCCACTCCCCCTTCACAAAGGCAGTCTGATTCTCCCATAAATAAAACAGAACGTATGTCTTGGTGGACGCATGACAGATTCGGTCTATTTATCCACTGGGGGCTTTATGCCATGCCTGCCCGTCACGAATGGGTAAAGAGTAGAGAAAAAATGTCCGATGAACATTATAACCGATACAAAGACTTATTTAATCCCGATTTATACAATCCGGAAGAATGGGCACATATGGCAAAATCAGCCGGGGTTAAATATATGGTTTTCACCACTAAGCATCATGATGGATTTTGCATGTGGGACAGCAAATATACTGATTACAAAATAACCAATACACCTTATAAAAAGGATATTCTAAAACCACTGGTTAATGCTTTCCGTAACGAAGGCATACGCATAGGATTTTATTATTCACTACTGGATTGGCATCATCCTGATTTTACCATCGACCGTAATCATCCACAAATGCCGCAAAATCCTGAATTATTGAAAGAACTGAATAAAAACCGTAATATGGCAAATTACCGGGAATATATGAAAAATCAATTAACCGAATTGCTCACCGAATTCGGACAAATTGATGAACTTTTCATGGATTATACCTATGCTGAAGGAGAAAATGGTAAAAACAGCAAAGACTGGGATGCAGAAGGCATTATCAAATTAGCACGAAAATTACAGCCACAAATCATTATAAACAATCGACTCGGATTAGCAGAAAACAATCAAGGATGGGATTACATCACCCCAGAACAATTTATGCCACAACAATGGCCTACCATAAATAACCTACGAGTTCCTTGGGAAACCTGCCAAACTTTTTCCGGTTCATGGGGTTATAACCGTGATGAATACAGTTGGAAAAGTGTACATCAACTAATTGTAATGTTAGCTGAAACTGTAAGTAAAGGAGGAAACCTACTATTGAATGTTGGACCAACAGCAAGAGGTGTTTTTGATGAACGCGCAATAGAACGTTTAAATGGCTTGGCACATTGGATGCGCTTTCACAGTAATTCTATTTATGGATGTACTGCCGCCCCATCAGAGTACTCTTGCCCTAACAATTGCATTCTCACATATAACCCTAGTACTAAACGGCTATACATACATGTTTTAGAATGGCCATTTAAATCCTTATATTTAAAACAATACAAAGGAAAAATCAAATATGCTCAATTATTGAATGACAATTCAGAGCTAAAATTTCGAACAGAAACCCAAAAGGGAAGCCACATGACAGAGAACACAGGAGCTGATGACATCATCATTACTTTACCAGTAGAACGTCCTAACGTCGAAGTACCTGTTATAGAACTCGTACTGGAATAAGCTAAATGATATGATTTACCATTAATTCTTTCCCAAGAGTCCTTATCCATTATAAATATGATTGGATAAGGAAATTCCTGCCTCCAAATAGGAGGAATCTTGTTCGTGGATGATAAAGTTATAATCTAAATCACCACCTGCGCATGCTCCCTTCTGTATTCTGTCGGAGTACAATTATACTTCTTCGAGAATGCCCTATAAAAAGTGGAACGGTTGGTAAAACCGGATTGGAAAACGACCTCATCAATAGTGAGTTTCGTTTTCAGCAATAAATCCGTCGCTTTTGCCAACCGGCAATCACAGATTAAATCAGTTAGAGTCACACCTTCAATTTCTTCCAATTTACGATAGAAAGAGCGAATACCGATGTTCATTTTCTCTGCAATCGTATGAGCCGTCAATTCCTTATTACTAATATTTTTATTGATAATCCGTAGAATCTCATTCACGAATTTCCGATGCTCTTTATGAGACAGTTTACCATCTTTCAAGGTATATGAGCTTAAAGGAGATGAGAAATATTCTTTCAGGCTCTCTTTTCTCTCTAACAAACGTCGAACAGAAGATTTTAAATAATCGACGTCGAAAGGTTTAGTTATATAAATTTCCGCACCTGCGTCCAGTCCTTCTGTTTGTATTCCGACATCCCGCTTTGCGGACAAGAATATAAAAGGAATATGAGCTGTAGCCTCATCCGACTTCACTTCCCGCGAAAAGGCCAATCCATCTATGCCTGGCATAACCACATCACTAATGATAATGTCCGGATAGACGTCTTTCAATATTTTCAATGCTTCCACAGAATTGGTTGCCGTCAACACATTATAATCATCCTTAAATATGTCAACGATCAGCCATTGGATCTCTATTTCATCATCCACTATGAGAATAGTCGGCTTTAATTCATCCATATTGTTTGGAGGAATTGACAAAGCAGAATGATAATCTAATCTGTAGTCGGGCAAGGAGATCGGTTCTCCTTTATCAGCTGCCATTACACACGATTCAAGAGATGGTAACTGCACCCGAAAGTGTGTCCAATCATCCGGAATACTTTCCACTTTGATACTGCCACCCAACAGATGAACCATATTATGAGAAATGGCAAGACCCAATCCGTTTCGCGACCAAAAGTGATCGTTCTTTTCAAAATGCTGCAAGATACGATAACGGTCAAACAAAGTTGAAATATCTTTTTCGGCTATTCCTTTCCCTGTATTGGAAACGATGATCCACAAGTTGTCCTGATCCATTCCAATCTTTATTCTTACTATCTTCTCATTCCCTGCATATTTGAAAGCATTCGACAGGAGATTAGAAAGAATCGTCACTATAAAATCCTTGTCCGAGTTCCACTTTAGAAAAGGAGAGATATCTTTTTCTAAGAAAATCTTATGTGATTCTGCCATGTCCGCAAATGACTCCACCAGTTTATTGGCTATAGCCGTTATATCCACAGGGACGATGACCGGCTTTTTGTATCCGGATTCTATTCTGTTAAACTCAATCAAATCCTGAATCAGAGAATTCAACCTTTCAGCATTTTGCCTGATTACAGATGTATATCTTTTAGCAGATTCGGTAAGCCCTTTTTGCTCCATAAGCCGGTTGCACGGTCCGTAAATAAGCGTTAGCGGTGTGCAGAACTCATGCGATATATTAGTAAAGAACTGAAGTTTAGATTCATATATCTCCTCCTTATGCTTTTGTTCTATCTTCTGTAGCTGCTCCCTCTTCTTTTTTTTCTGATGAGCCATCCACATCCTGACTATGAACAATATGCCAGCCAATGCAAACAAAAGATAGGCACCATAAGCCCAATGAGATGCATACCAGGGCGGAAGTACTTTGATATCCATTTTACAGATATAACTTTCTTTCCTTAATGCCTTATTATAATACTTCACATACAGTCTGTAATTACCGGGATGGAGGTCAGCAAATGATATGACGTTGGAGTTTCCATTGTATGTCCATCCTTTCCCCTCACCGTCCAACTTGTAATAGTAAGAATGACTATTCCCATTCAAATGATCGATAGCTGCAAAAGAAAGAGTGAAAAAATTCTGTTCATGGGATAATTCCAGAAAAGTATTATTTCCTTCTTGCGAAAGAAATTTCTCTACCGGAAACTGCTGTTCCCGTATAGTTATTGCCTTAAAATAGATTAGCGGCATATAATGTTGTCCCTCATCAAAGTAATTCCTCTCAACGGTAACAAAACCATTGGTGCCTCCAAAATAAAGAATCCCATTCTTTGCATCTCTGAAAGAAGCTCCTTCATTAAATTCCAGTACCGAAAGTCCGTCATGGTGGTCATAGCTCCTGATAGACTCTGTATCCGTGTTGTATGAAATCAATCCGCGATTGGTGCTCAACCAATAGTCAGAATAGGAGTCAAAAAGAATGCCATATACACTATTGGAAAAAAGATCACCCGCTTCATTCAATACCCTATAACCCGTAGGATTATATTTCACAAGACCAAAATTAGTTCCAAGCAGATAATTCCCATGATAATCTTTCTGCATTACATTGGTTTCATTGATTGCATATCCTTCCAAACGGATATTCTTTAATTTCGAAGTTTTTACATGTAATTTATAAACCCCTTCTCCCCTATTCATGCACCATAATACGGAATCCCCCTCCGGATAAATATCCTGAAAACAATTCGCGAACCTATCCCCATCTTTCACAGAGAACTGCTTGATAACCGTAAGTAAAGGTGTACCATTCCGCCATTCAATATGCGCCTTTATAATTCCCATCCCCATCGTAGAAACCCACAATAGCGAATCCTTTTCATAAATGTCCGATATAAATTCAATCTCTTTCCCACCACTCGACAAGGGAACAGGAAAAACACGATTCCTCTCACTATCAAAATAGGTAAGCCCTTTTTCACTCCCAATCCAAAGATTCCCCTGCCTGCTTTCGTCCAAAGAAAGAATAACATTATCTCGCAACTGACTATTACCGGCAGTTAACAATTTCAGTTCATGGTCTTCTACTTTCTTATCCACCTGAAAATTATCTATCTGTAGAATTCCTTCTCCTCTGGTACCTAACCATAATGTATTCTTTTTATCTACCCATAAAGCACTTACAGACTGATGTAAATCAGGTATAAAGTCACTCAAGTGAAAAGATTGAATGGAATACATATCATTTGAATAAAGATATATGCCATGCCCTAAAGTACCAATCCATACCAAATCCTGATATTTATCCTTATAGATGCAACTGATTCCTCCCGGCACATTCACTTCCTCAAGAACATACCCCCGGTCATTCTTCCTCAATAAAGACAACCCTTTCGTCTTAAATCCTATAAAATAATCATGATGAAACTTGATTAATGAACTGATTTCGTCTTTTCCTGCTATATGTTTTGTTAAGTCGCAAACGAGAAGCAGTTTTTGAGTCGATGTGTCAAACTCATACAGTGTATATGTATCATCCACAAAATAAAAAACAGAACTATCATCACTTATTCCATACCTAATACCTGCCGAATGCTTATATCCGGCGGAAGGTTCCAGTTTTATCGTCCCCTGCCGACTAATCTGTATAGAAAAACAAAGAGCGACACCATTCTTCTGGAATATCCACAACTTTCCTGCATTGTCAGTAAAAAAGGCGACAATATCATTCGCTCTTAAACCAGGAACAAATACCTGTTCGAAACGTTCCTGATCCTTCAACTTATAATAAATGCAATAATTCCCCTGTATCAGATAGATATTGCCATAGCAGTCCTTGTTCAAAAAAGAAATCCGGTTGAACATATCAAAGGATTCTATTGCCGACGATTCAAGATTTATTTTATGTAACCCATGATAGGTTTGGAGCCATAACAGGCTATCATTCACTTGCATGATTTTATGAATGTTGCTGCCTGTGAAGAAATTCTCGTTATGTTCCGGACCATATTTCATCACACGTTTGCCGTCATACATATCGAGTCCCCGGTTTGTACCGATCCAAATCAATCCTTTCTCATCCTGATGGATAGAAGAAATGATACCACTGGAAAGATTCTCCGAATTATTAATCTTCCGCAGGTTGAAAGCTTTTGCAGATACGGCAACCTGCAAAAGAAATAGAGAAAGTAGCAAACAAGCAACCGTTTTCTCTCTGTTATCTATACCGCATAATGAAATCATGGACAAATATAGACTTATTTCTCCTCATAGTTATGTCTCACAGTGACAAATGTATCTCTCTGTGTGACACAGGTATCATATTTTAAAGGTGCTATTCTCCGGATATAAAGTGTCTGAATACCTTTGCCTCATCACATTTAAAACATTTATCATGAAAAGTACATTCACTCTCATCTTCTTTATGTTCTGTTTCCATTCTTTTATGGCAACAGCTTCACAAATCAAAGGAAACATTCGCGAAAAAGGAACGGGAAACCCGATAGAATTTGCCGACGTCATATTGTTGAAAGAAGGAACAGTCACGGTATCCCATGTTCTCACAGAATCCAATGGGCATTTCCTGTTACCCGACATCGGAGCCGGAAAGTATTCTTTAATGGTAAGACTTCTCGGATATGATGTTTACACCCAAGATTCAATCATCAGCCGTTCCTCTTCCGCTCCTGCACTGGATTTGGGAATCATAGAATTGCAACCTTTAGAGATCGGTATCACCGAAGTGGTGATAGAAGGAACTAAAAGACAGGTCGTTTACAAATTAGATAAAAAGATCATTGATGCATCCAATGCACTGATGAGCAGCGGCGGAACAGCAGTCGATATTCTGGAAAACACTCCTGCCATCCGGGTGGATGCAGACGGAGAAGTGACATTCAGGGGAAGCAGTGGTTTCAAGGTATATATCGACGGAAAACCAAGCTTCTATTCGGGAAGCCAGGCACTACAACAGATACCCGCCGGACAAATAGAAAACATCGAAATTATAACGACTCCTTCTGCACGTTACAACACAGACGGAGAAGTCGGCATGATTAATATCATCACCAAGAAAAACAAGCAACAGGGTATCAATGGCATGATAAATGTATATGGCAGTACAGCTCTTTCCAACGGCGTCGACTTCCTGTTATCCCAACAACACAACAAATTGCAATGGCATCTTGCCGGACACTGGAACCAGCCCATACGTGAGAGCGACTTCGAACAGAGAAAAACAACCATTGTCGATCACATAACCACCACTTCCACATCCATCGGTCCCAGAAAAGGAAAAAATTATCACTATGGTTTACGGGGAGGAATTGATTATTCTTTCTCTCCCCGGACATCAGTCAATGCAGAACTGCAAATCGTTTATGATAAGTTCACCCGGGAAGGAGACTTGGATTATACAGAAACACATACGGATGGCAATGGTACATCTACTCCGCACAATAACAATAGCCGGGATGATTTCGACCTACATTCAACAGTTAATATCGGAAAAGCCGGATTTTCGCATAAGTTCAACGACAACGGACATACACTTACCGGAAGTTTCATGGCAGGTTTTGAACAAGATCCTCTCGAGTATTTCCAGAGTGATCTTTTCGACAAACAAGGGCAACGTCAACAAGGCCATCGTGCCTGGGAAGATGAAATACGCCGGACCATACAATGTGATCTTATTTACAATTACCCTTATAGCAAAACCGGACTCTTGGAAAGTGGTTATCAATATCACTCTTACCTGGAGGATGGTGATTACAGCATGCAATTCTGGAATCCGGCGAAAGAAGAGTTCTATTGGCGTGAAGACATCTACAACACATTTTATTTCCAACGCGGAATCCATTCGGTTTATCTGATGGGAAGCGATAGCTACAAAGCGTTCGACATACAGGCAGGTTTAAGGGGAGAACATACCCATCAAGTACTGCGAAGTTCTATCGAAGGAGCCAATCGCACGGTAAACCGTTTCGAAGTATTCCCCTCCATACACGTCGGTTATACATTACCTCACGAACAGAAACTGACATTTGCCTACTCGTATCGTACCAATCGTCCGGAACTCTTTTACATGGAGCCTTATATCACTTACCGTGATTATTATACGGCCGAAATAGGAAATCCCGACATACGTCCCGAATATATACATTCCTACGAACTGAATTACAAAAAGAATATCGGTGAACAAGTATTGCAATCCAGTCTGTTTTACCGGTCGCGCAAAGATAAGATTGAACGCTTGCGAGTGCCCTACGAAGCAGGAGTTACATTAGATTCGATGGCCAATGTAGGAAACGATCACGCTTTAGGCATGGAATTGAGTGGACAATTCATCGTAAATAAATGGTGGAACCTGAACGTAAACGGAAATGTGTACTATTATAAGGTAGTAAACAATATCAATTCCGGAGGAAAAGAAGAAACCAGCACTAATTATGATATTACCGTGAATAATCTTCTCCGTATTTGCAAAAATACCCGTATTCAGCTGGATGGAAACTTTGTAGGTCCTTCAGTAACAACACAAGGCCGCTCGGACTCTTTCTGGTTCGTCAATCTGGCTATTCGCCAGCAATGGTTTGGCTCTAATCTGCAGTCCACCTTGTCCTTCCGGGATATATTTAATTCCGCCCGTTATAAGAATGACATCACCACTCCCAATCTGGAATCGGTCACACATATACGACCGAAATTCCCGGTTATCACTCTATCTATTAGCTACACCTTTAATCATTTCAAACGGAGTTCACAAAATTCACGGGATAACCGGGACTTATTTGAAGGAGTCAATCACTAAAAAAGCTATATTTACAGCCATTAAACTGTTTAATTATGAAACAACTATATAAATTATCCCTCCTGGTCCTGGCTTTATTCACAGGGATATCCTGTCATAACAGATCCTCATCAAGGAACCAACCCGAAGCCTCCAATAAAATAGGACCGGAATTTGAAGATATAAAGAAAGCAATTATCAATCTTTCCGACTTTCCCGCAGATCAGGAAGGTTTCATTCATTTATTTGATGGCAGTTCTCTAAAAGGGTGGCGCGGCTATGGAAAAGACCATTTACCGGAGAAGTGGTCTGTAGAAAACGGTGTGCTCCATCTTAACAGTTCAGCAGCCGGAGAGGGAGGAGATCTTATTTTCGCTTCTCCTTTCAAAGATTTTGAATTGGAACTGGAGTGGAAGATTTCCAAAGGAGGTAACTCCGGCATTTTTTACCTCACACGTGAAATAACAACAAGAGACATGAACGGGAAAAATCGGTTAGAGCCGATTTATATATCCGCACTTGAATATCAGATACTGGACGACGAACATAATCCGGATGCCAAATTGGGAAAGGTCAATAGCCGGATATCCGGTTCACTTTATGACATTATCCCCGCCATTCCGCAGATAGCCAAGCCTTTTGGAAAGTGGAATAAAACAAAAATTAGAGTCAGGCAGGGGCACGTCATCCATGAATTAAATGGGACCAAAGTCATGGAATGTCAGCTTTGGACACCCGAATGGAAAGAAAGGCTCCAAAACAGTAAATTCAGTGAAACCAAATGGCCGTTGGCTTTTGAGTTACTGAACAACAGAGAAGAAAAAGCGAAAGAGGGATATATCGGATTGCAGGATCATGGTCATGACGTATGGTTTCGTAATATCAAGATAAAAAGAAATTAGATTAGCAAAAGAAGTATGCAATAAAGGCATTTTTAATGCGGGAAGCATTAGAAAAGTTAGGAAAATCCCTATATGTAATTAGGGAGAATCACTCGTATAGGAAGTTTTCTTACTTTACATTTGTAACATCAAGAAAACACATAAACTATACTTAATATGAAAAAGAATCCAACCTTTTTGCTTTTGCTGCTGACAATACTATTCAGTAGTTGCTATACGTCTGCAATCAGTTATAATAACTTGAATCGTATAGAACGGGGAATGTTTCCTAAAGATGTGATAGCTATTTTGGGTGAACCCATTTATCGAAGTTTTGATGATAAAAGCGAAATACTTGAGTTTCGTTCTTCCGAATATCCTCCAGCCAGAGTTGTAAGAATCAGGTTTGTGGATAATAAGGTGGTAGAGATGGAGAGTTATCTGGACAGATATGATAATTGCCGTGACGAAAACAAGACGAGCAAAGAAAAGAAGGAAGACAAATCTTCTGAAAAGGAGACAAGTTCCAAGGTCCGGGTTTCAACAGACGGAAAACACTTCGTACAGATGGGCTCAATCTTAGTCACTCCAGAGGGGAAACATGAAATAATAGTAAGTAATAGCGGAGGATTAATTATCACTGCATCGGGTGAACATATACATACATTCTAGTATACAGCATAAGACTTGAACTGAAAAGTGCTTTTTTGTTTATAAATAGAATGTATTTGTTTACATTTGCATAATTAATACACTCACACATGGCAACTTACACTCATTTCGCAAAACAACCCGATGTCTTGAAACATCTGATACTCTGTAAAGTACTCAAGAATGAAACTCCGCAAGTATATGTAGAGACCAATTCGGCATGTGCCATCTATCCGATGACACAAACCCCGGAGCAACAATATGGCATCTATCATTTCCTGGAGAAAGCAGACGAGGTCCCATCTCTAAAAGATTCTGTATATTACCAACTGGAAAGCGGAGAGATGGCAAAAGGGAATTATTTAGGTTCACCTGCCTTGGCTATGAATGTATTAGGGAAGCAAGCAAAAAGGTTTGTATTCTTTGATTTAGAAAAGAGTGCACTGGAGAATGTGGGTACCTATGCCCAACAAATCGGATTAAGTCCATTTGTAGAGATATATCATGCCGACTCTTCAAGAGGTACCATAGAGCTATTGCCCTCACTTCCCACATCCTCTTTCATCCATATCGATCCTTACGAAATAGACAAGAAAGGAAATTCTGGAGTAACCTATCTCGATGTCCTGATACAGGCTACTCTATTAGGAATGAAGTGTTTATTATGGTATGGATTCATGACCGGAGATGATAAAGCATCTTTGGACAACTATATTACATCCAGTCTGGAAAAGGCCGGCATCAAAGATTACACAGGTGTAGAGCTTACCATGAATTCAATAAGGAAAGACAGTGTATTATGTAATCCCGGCATTTTGGGAAGTGGTATTCTGGCGACCAATTTATCCCAAACCTCCACAGATATAATCCTTGATTACAGTAATCAACTGGTTGATATATACAAAGATGCTAAATACAAAGATTATGATGGGAGTTTATATATTCAGCATCTTTGATATCAACTTATTAACAATTTTATTTTAATCCATCTACTATCAATCAGTATCCTCCTCCCAATGCATGATAAAGATTAATAACTCCCTGTATTTCATCAAAACGATTGGAAGCGACGGATAATTCCGCCTGCAACAGAGTCTGACGGGCAGTAAGTACTTCCAGGTAGTTTTGCGAACTGTGCCGCATCAACAGTTCGGAACTACGCACCGCGGACTGAAGCGAAGTGACCTGCTGTTTGGAGAGTGCCAAACGGCCTTGCGCCTTCTGCCATTGCACCAACGCATCGTTTACTTCCGTTCCTGCATCAAGCAAACTTTGGCGGAAGGTGAGTAACGCCTCTTCCTGTTGTGCTTTCGCTATTTTCAGATTAGCAATATTCTGCCCGCGATTGAAAAGTGGCTGAACCAATGAGCCGACAGCGGAAAGCAACCACTGTCCGGGATTGGTTATAGCGCCACCTGCCGAGTTTGTCCATCCTGCGGAACCACTCAACGTGATAGAGGGATAAAAAGCAGAACGTGCCTGATTCGTTGCATAAAAAGCCCCAGCCAGTTCAGCTTCCTTTTGACGAATATCCGGACGACGGTGCAACAGTTGCAACGGCACTCCGGTTGAAAGGGATTCCGGGAAACGCTGGTTGTCAAGTGTAGAACGTGTTATCAGCTGCGGAGCCATACCCAACAGGGCGGAAAGAGAATTCTCCATTTCACTGATTTGCTGTTCAATAGAAAGTACGGAGGCATCTACCGATAGCTTGCTCGCTTCTGTTTGGGCAACAGCCATTTCCGTCGTTTGTCCGGCTCTTTTCAATGCTTTCATTGCACGCAGGTTCTCATCCCATGTTTCAGCCGTGCGACGGGTGATATCCAGTTGCTTATCAAGCATCAATAAGGTGTAGTAACTATTGGCAATCGTTGCTACCAGTTGTGTCTGTACCGCTTGCCTATAGGCTTCACTCTGTTCGAGGGCGGCTTTGGCTCCTCGTTTGGCATTGGTCAACTTTCCGAAAATATCCAGTTCCCAGTCTGCCGATGCTGCCATATCATAGGTCTTGGAAGTTTTCGAACCATCCACGCCACTCAATGTTCCTTGCGGAGTGAGCGATACAGAAGGCAGATAAGCCAACTTGGAAGAAAGCAGTAATGCTTCCGCTTCTTTCACTTTCAAACGGGCGATATTCAAATCGGTATTATTCGCAATACCCGTTTCAATCAGTTGCTGCAGTTGCGGGTCAGTAAATAACTCCTTCCACGAAAGGGAAGCAATGGAAACGGTATCCGCTGCAACCACCGGCTGCCGGTAAAGACTGTCGGTGACCGTCATATCCGGACGTTCATAAGTCCGGTACACATGACAACCGCTCAATCCGGCCGACAGGAATAAACATATTATTATCTTTTTCATACACTTCAACAATTAAAGATTCTCCAACTCTGCCGGTTTACGTGCCGGCATCAGTTTTTCCTGAAGATACTGGAATACGATAAACAATACAGGTACGATAAACAACAGAGCAACCGTACCGATCAACATTCCACCTACGGTTCCTACACCGATGGAAATATTACCGTTCGCTCCTACTCCCGATGCAAACATCATCGGTAACATACCAAATATCATCGTAAGAGAGGTCATCAGGATTGGACGCAGACGGACTTGCGCAGCCGAAACAGCCGCTTGTGTGATTGTCATTCCCTGACGACGGCGTTCGGAAGCATATTCCGTAAGCAGAATAGCTGTCTTCGACAACAAGCCGATTAGCATAATCAAACCTGTCTGTAAATAGATATTATTCTCCAGCCCGAACATCTTGGCAAAAAGGAAACTTCCGGCAAGTCCGAATGGTACAGAAAGAATCACCGCAATCGGAATGAACAAACTTTCGTAGAGCGCACAAAGAATAAGATAGATAAAAACTACACAGATGATAAATACCAGTGTTGTGGTATTCCCTGTGGAGGATTCTTCACGTGACATACCACCGAACTCAAAGCCATAACCTGCCGGTAATACCTGTTCCGCAACCTCACGTACCACCTGAATAGCTTGTCCGGAACTGTAACCATCTGCCGGAGCACCATTGACGGAGATGGCAGAGAACAGATTGAAACGCGTCAGCGACTCTGCACCGTAGACTCGTGTCAAAGTGAGATACTGACTGACAGGAGACATCTCTCCGTCGGAATTGCGGACAAACATATTATTCAATGCTTCGGTATCCAGACGGAATTCCGGTGAAGCCTGCACCATTACACGGTAAAGTTTGGAGAAACGGTTCATATTGGATGCATAGTTACCACCGATATAGCCGGACAAAGTACTCAATACATCCGAAGGTGACACTCCATTCCGCTTACAAAGGGCGGCATCCACTTCTACCAGATATTGAGGGTATTTTGTATCGAACGAAGTAGAGGCACGTCCGATTTCAGGCCGGGCATTCAACGCGTCAATCATCTGACGGGTGTATTTCAGCAGATCTTCTACCGAACCGCCTTTCTGGTCCTGGATATAAATCTCAAAACCACTACTTACCCCATACCCGGGAATCATCGGTTGTGCAAAGGCCATAATCTGTGCAGAAGAAATATCATCCGTACGCCGGTAAATCTCGTTAATAACAGCATTGATACCGTCTTCCTTTTCCGTACGTTCATCCCACGGTTTCAGACGAACGATAAACATACCGTTTGATGCTCCCTGACCGCTTATCATACCGTTACCCGTCACTTTAGAGAACATTCTGATTTGTGGTATGTCATGGATACGCTTATCTATTTCATCCATTACGATCTTGGTTTCTTCCAGACTGTTTCCGGGTGAAGTACGCACGTCTACAAAGATAGTTCCCATATCCTCTTGAGGAACCAATCCGGTCTTGGTGGTTTTCATCAGAAGGAACAATCCTGCACAAGCGACTAACAGCAATGCTCCCGCCAGCCATTTACGTTTCAACATGAAAAATACACCACTCTTATATTTCAGAACTAACCGATGAAAAGCACTATCAAATGCCATGTGGAAACGGGATGAGAAACTCAACTTCTCCCCTTTAGCAGCCTCCATGTGTGGTGTCATTATCAGTGCGCAGAGAGCGGGACTTAAAGTTAATGCGTTAATTAGAGATATTGCTACGGCAACAGCCATGGTCAGTCCAAACTGGGTGTAGAACGTTCCGGTAGTTCCTCCCATAAAACATACGGGAATAAATACCGCCATGAAGACAAAGGTGGTAGTTACCAATGCCGAAGTGATGCCACCCATAGCATCAATGGTGGCCCGGTAAGCAGATTTATATCCCTCGTCGAACTTTGCCTGCACCGCCTCCACCACAACAATAGCATCATCCACCACCGTTCCGATAACCAACACCAGTGCAAACAATGTCAACATATTCAGACTGAAACCTGCGGCATAGAGAAAAGCAAAAGTACCCACAAGGGAAACGATGATAGAAATGGCCGGAATAAACGTAGACCGCAAACTTTGCAGGAAAACGTAAACCACAAGTACCACTAACAGAATGGCTTCAATCAAGGTTTTTATCACATTTTTAATGGATGCATCCAAAAACTCTTTCGAACTCATCAGGTCTACCAGCTCCATCCCTTTAGGCAATCCTTGAGCAATTTCTGCTGTCACCTTATCTATTTCCTTAATAATCTCATTGGCGTTCGAACCGGAAGTCTGCGCAATCATACAGTTGGAACCGGGATGCCCGTTCACTTCACCGATGTATGTATAAGAGCTGGCACCTAATTCAATACGTGCCACATCTTTCAGTCGTAGCACCTCTCCTCCTGCCTGCGAACGGATCACCAGATTGCCATAATCCTTTTCTTCTTCATAACGTCCGCGATATTTCAGTACATACTGAAAAGTATTCTTCGATTCGGCGCCAAGCGTTCCCGATTCTGTTCGTCAAGTACCGTCGTGATGTCAGACGGAACCAAACCATATTTGGCCATCTTAGCCGGATCGAGCCAGATACGCAACGAATAGTCGGCTCCCATCACATTCACCTCACCCACACCGGCAATACGTGAAAGACGGGGTTCGATATTGATCTTCAGATAGTTATTCAGAAAACTTTCATCGAACGTGTTATCGGGGCTATACAATGCCAATGCTTTGATATTACTTGTCTGGCGCTTGCGGACAGTGATACCGCTACGGGTGACTTCTGCCGGTAATAATCCTTGTGCCGTAGCAATACGGTTCTGCACGTTAACTGTCGCCATATCGGGGTCAGTCCCCTGACGGAAGTAAATGGTTATTCTCGCTGAACCATTATTGGTAGAGGAAGAGGTCATGTACATCATATTCTCTACTCCATTGAGCGCTTCTTCCAATGGCACGACTACACTCTTCTGTACTGTTTCCGCATTAGCACCGGTATAGGTAGCGGAAACGCTGACGGTAGGAGGTGCAATTTCAGGAAACTGTTCAACGGGAAGCTGCGAGAGTCCTATCAATCCGATGATAAGAAAAACAACCGAAATTACTCCTGCGAGAATAGGCCGGTCTATAAATGTTCTGATTTTCATAACGTCATCTTATTCTTTAGTCGGATCACTCTTGATTACTGTTCCCTCACGCACCAGTCCGGCACCTTCGGCTATAATAACATCACCCGGCGCAAGTCCTGTTTCGACGATATATTCAGTACCGTTATTCAACCGGAACACTTCTACCGGAGTTGATTTCGCTTTGCCGTCGACTACTTTATATACAAATATGCGATTCTGTAATTCGTAAGTAGCCGCTTGCGGAATGATGATACATCCTTCTTTGATAGTAGGAACTACTACTTTACCACTCCCACCGTTACGCAAGAACTGGTCGGGGTTGGCAAAAACAGCCCGCAACCCAACAGCACCGGTTCCTTCATCCACCGTACCGCTAATAGCGTCTACCTTTCCGGTATGAGAATAGGTTTTTCCATTACTCATAGTCAGTTCCACTTCGTCCATGTTTTCTATCGCTTTTTTAAGTGAGCCATACTGTTGCACAAAGTCGAGTATCTGATTCTCCGTCATGGAGAAATAGGCATATACTTCGCTGTCGTCCGAAACAGTGACTAGCGGTTCGGTGATACTGCTGCTCACCAACGCCCCTACCCGATAAGGAATCATGCTGGCTACTCCGTTCACCGGACTTTTCACTTCGGTATAAGAAAGGTCATTGCGCGCATTCACTTCCTGTGCTTTAGCCTGTGCCAATGCCGCTTCTGCTGCCGCTTGTTCATTGCGGGCTGTTTGCAAATCGAACTCGGACACAATCTGTTCTTTGTAAAGTTCAGCTTTGCTATCCGCTGTCAATTTAGCAGTGGCAAGTTTGGCTTCCGCGCTTTTTACATTAGCCACTGCTGTTTCCAACGCTGCTTTATAAGGAACCTGGTCGATAATGAAAAGTGTCTGTCCTTTATGAACGGGATCTCCTTCATTGATACATATCCCAGTGATTATGCCACTCACCTGCGGACGAATTTCAACATACTGCCGCCCTCGTAGCGTAGCTGTATAATCGGATTTCAAAATCTGGTTACTTTGTGTTACGGTAAGTGTTTTGTACGTGGCATCTGCCTCTTTCTGTTGCGAACCTCCACAAGCGCATAACAGAGGCAAACAAACTAAGGCAAAAATGATTAGTTGTTTCATTGTAGCTATATTTAAATGATTGTTAATGATTTATAACCCATTATTCCATAAAAAACACGACTGACCAAATCTAAGAATTATCAAACAATAAAATAAGAATGTAGTGACGAACGGCAAGAATATGATGACGAACGACAAAAGGGAATGCTTGGGGTTTCAGAACAATCTTTTATCTTTGCAAAGAAGTGAGAAAATATACTTCCGGGAGTTAAACGAGCAATGAGAAGAATATGAAACGTACTAATATACCTGTTTACATCGACTTGCTTTTCTGTCTGGTAATCATGCCGCCCATCATCATGTTAGTGCCGGTAGACAAATGGATTGTACACCACACGGTCTTTATGCTGACCCTGATTGTCTATCTCTACGGTCTGTACTTCATCTACCGTAAAGTGAAACTACCGATGCTTTTCATGCAACGGAAGTTCGGACATATCTTATTGCTCATGTTATCGCTTATCTTTATCACATGGTTGCTAACCCACTTT
>OKSW01000431.1_pt1 | contig 16731 bp, 9 predicted proteins | sample 1606351 | NCBI WGS metagenome assembly OKSW01 (sample SAMEA3879565, study PRJEB24766) | human gut metagenome | biome: human-associated habitat; feature: feces | place: USA | collected 1985/1987 | reverse complement strand
GGCAGAGTTGGAAATCTTCTTCGTTGCCGATGAGCACGTCGGCCAGCGACGCGATCTCGCCGAATGCCTCGGAAAGCGCATCCTCACGGCCTTTCCAGAACGTCGCGCGGTAATTGAGATCGAACGAAACGAGCGTACCGTACTGCTTCGCGGCCTTTGCCAGCGCGAGGCAGCACTGCGTCGTCTCATGGCTCATGGCGGCAATTAAGCCGGACAGGTGCAGAATGCCGATGCCCTCCTGCCCGAAGATACGCTCGATATCAAAATCTTCGATAGAAAGTGTCCGACCAACTTCACCAGCACGGTCATTCCAGAGACGCGGTGCGCGCAGACCAAAGCCGGAGTCCGCAACATTAAATTGGTGCCGATAGCCCCACGGCCCGCCCTGTTCGACTTCGACACCCTCAAAGCGGATGTTCCGCGCGCGAAGCTGCCGCTTGATGAAATCCGCAACGGGGCTGCCCTTGACGAATTTCGTAAGTGCAAGGCACTCCCGCCCAAGGCTCGACGCGACGTTCAGCACGTTCGTCTCCGCGCTGGTCGCCTGCATATAAAACAGGTTGCTGTTCTGTACCGCCATCCGCTCCGGCGGTGTGATGCGCACACCCATGCTCGTCGGGCACGCGATGGCATATTGATAGGTTTTCTTCATAGAGTCCTTTCTTTGATTCGGTTGAACCATCAAAGGCCGGGTGCACGCATCCGGCCTTTGTGTATGTTGGGTGTTCGGACTTATTTAGCGTCCGGTTTGCTGATAGTGGCTTTCGATTTAACTGCGATAATACCGAAATAGAATTCCTCGCCCACAAAATCGCTGCTTGTGAGTTCTTTCTCAAAATAGGTCTTGTCATTGATTTTCAGAAGTACCTTGACGGTGCTCTCATTCACATCAATGATGCCAAATTCGATATTGTATGACTGTCCATCGTTCAGACTTGGTACTTCGGACGTTACAAAAACCGCCTGTTTATCCTTGCCGATGCAGCGCAGAACGGCACTGTCTTTGTTGAAATCCACATAAATGCCTCCGGCACCCAAATACACATTGTCCGGCCCGGAACCAAGCGTGAATCCGTCATAACCATCGTCAGCATAGCGCGTCCGCGTATATTTGAAGCGGAAAATCGTGTTTTTGTAGGTCTTTCCGTTGTAGCCGCCGACAGAGTAGGTAGAACTCAGGTCACCGTCTGCTGTGACACTTCCATTCTCAAATGTAAGCGCCTTATTCCAGCCGGTCGTCCAATTCTTCGTATCCGCCAGCAGTTCCGTCACATCGACCACGTCGTATGTGGGTTCGGGTTCAGGATCGGGGACGACGACCTTGCCGGTCTTTTCAATGGTCACAGACGCGGTGTTGACGCTGCCAAAGCAGAAGTAGCCCGCAGTATTCGCCAGCTTGGAGTCGGTGTAGACCTCATTGAACCATTCCGCGCCGTCTACCTTGACGATAACGCGAAGCTGGTTTGCTGCGATCTGGCAGACGCTGAGCGAAATGTCATACGTTTTGCCATTGTCCAGCGTCAGACCGCTTGTTGTCTTTGCAATCAATCCCGCATCGCCGCGCGCATAAAGCGTAGCTTTTCCATTTTCAAAGGCAATCATCACGCCGCCGCTGTTCCATGGAAGATTTGTGACACTGTTTTCAAAGCTCCAAATGATCGCGCCGTAGTCGTTGCCCTCGCCCGTCGTTTGGGTGTATTTGAGTTGGAATTCCGTGTTGCGGTATTTTTCCTTCTTGTATCCGGCCAGCGCATAGGCCGTCTCGGTCGTACCGGCAATGGAGACCGTGCCGTCGCCGAACGTCGGAGCAGTCTTAAACCCGGCCCACGAGAAGTCCGTCCAGTTTGCCGTGTCTGCGATCAGCGTGTCCAGCGGAAGCTCCGTTGTCTTGTTATAGTGCTTGTCGTTGCCGGACAGGTCGTTCAGCGTGACCTGCACACCGCCGGGGCAGGCAATCGCGCCGAAATATCCGCCTGCACCGCGGAGCGTTGCGTCGGTGATTGTCTCGTCAAACAGCGTCTTGCCGTCCACGGTCACGAAAATGCGCACATCGGTGGAGTTCACGGCCACAATGCCGAAGCTCACGTCATAGATCATGTCGGAGCGGAAAATTTCGCCTGAGGCAATTACACTTTCATAGTTCTTGTCGCCGCGAAGCTGAAGCTCCACCTGCTTTTCCTTGATAACGACCAGAACGCCCTTGTCTGCCCACGGCATTGCGACCGGATCGTTCAGATTGAAGTAGAAGCCGCCCCATTTGCCAGCCGTTTCGGGAAGCACCTGCTTATACTTGAAGTTGAACACCTTGCCGGAGAATTTTTCTCCGGTGTAAGCGGCCAGCTCATAGCCTGCGTCGCTGCTCGTGATGGAAAGGCTTCCGTCCTTGAATTCCGGAGCATTTCCCGTGTAGGTCTTCCAGCTGCCTTCACTGCGGACGAGCGTTGCCACGTTAATCTTGTTGCCGAGGCTGCCGAGCTCCACATGGACGCCCTCACCGCTGGCAACCGCGCCGTAATAGCCCTGCATACCAAGAAGCTTGGGATTCGTGACCGTCTCATCGAACAGCGTCACATCGTCTGCCGTCATGACGATGCGTACATCCGTCGAATTCACGTCATACATACCGAACGTCATCCGATAGGTCTTGCCGTTTTCAATCAGGTTCGTCTTGTTCTCCAGAACCGTTGTACTGCTGCCGTCGCGGATCTGCAATTCGATCACGTTCGACTTGATGCAGACAAGCAGACTGGGATTTTGCCATGGAATCGTGCCCGCGCTCTGGGTATTGAAGAACAGGCCGCCCCATTTATCCGACTCGCCAACCGTTGCGGAGAGCTCCTGCTTGTAGGTGAAGTGCAGCACACGGTTGGTATATGCTTCACCTGCGTATCCTGCCTGCGTGTGGCTGCTGCCTTCAAGGATCATCTTGCCCGCGATGAACTTCGGCGCGGCGGAGCCGTTGGAGGTCTGCCAGTGTTCTTCGTCTTCAATCAGACTGTCGATTACAAGCTTTGTACCGACGCTGCCGAGCACCAGACTGTACCCGCTTATCGGCGCAGTCAGCACGCCGAAGTGCCCCTCAGCAGTGTGCAGATATCGATTGTCCATCTCGTGGCTGAATACCGCAGTCCCATCCACGGTCAGGATAAAGCGTACATCGGTGCTGTTGAGATCGTATACGCCGAAGTCAACGCGATACGTTTTGCCGCTCTCAAATACAAAGTTGCTGTTCAGTTGAAGCGCCTCGTTGACGCCGTCGCGGATCTGAAGTTCCGTACCGGTCGTCTTAGTCACGATAAGAACACCCTTTGTTGTCTGATTGAACGGCAGTGCCTCTGCGTCGCCCATGTTGAAGTAGAAGCCGCCCCAGCCACTGCCGGACTGCTGATAGGTAAAGCGGAAGGTCTTATTGGTATACGCCTTGCCGGTGTAGCAGGCCGTCTGGTAGGCGGAAGCCGCGGTCAGAGTCAGCTTGCCTCCGGTAAAGGTAGGCTTTCCTGCCTTATTTTCTGCATGCGGCGTCCAGTTTTCCGTATCCTCGATCAATGCGTCGATCTCGATCACATCGGTCGCGGTACCGGCGTTCTGGTTGTTGCAGAAGCGGGTGTACGCCTTCTGGAACGCAGCCACGCCGAGATCAAAGGCATACTGGCTGATCGGGTCCTTTGCCAATACGGCCTCCGCGTCGGCAATGGCCGCCGTGATGAGGTCAATTTCCTTCTGCGTCCACTCGCCGGGCTCGTCGCCGACCTTGGCAGCATCGACCTTGGCCTTGGCTTCGTCTACCAGCTTGCGGAATTCCGTCTTATCCACGCCGTTGGGGTTGAATGCCACCTGAACAGGCGCCGACCAGACAGGTTCGCCCTGTGCGCCGCGGCTGTCCACCGGCGTGACCTTGCAGCGGATCCACTTGCCCTCGCAGATGGGCGTTACGGTGAATTCCGTGCTGCTCATGTTGTCGCTGACCTTTTTCCAGTTCAGGTAGAACAGGTCGTCGCGGCTTTCGGAAATATAGTAGTTTACGACGGTCGCGCCCTCGCTGTCGCCGTCCGCGTCAGAGAACGTATATACTGCGTTCAGCGTTTGGCCAATCTCTGCTGTGCCGGAAACGGACACGCCGGACGCCGCCGGCTTCTGGTTGCCGGGGAAGCTCTTCACGCCGATCTTGCTCTGGTCGATCTGCTCAAAGCCGGGCAGCTGCGCCAGGACGGAATCGATGAGCGCGTAATTGCCTTTTGCATAGTCAACAAACAGCTGACGGTTATCACCTGTGCCCTTCAGGATCACCAGATTGTTGTCGAGGCCGGTGATCTTGCTTTCCTGATTGTCATTTGTCTTGACCCACGGATAGGCGCTCGTCTCGCTGCCGCGCGGCGCAGCGTCGGTGTAGATGATAACATTGTTCTTGAAGATATTCGGGATATAGACGTCCGTCTCGCCGTCTCTCAGCGCCGCCATCCACGGCCAGCGTTCCGTATACCGTTCGTTGTTCCAGACCTGACGCAGGGAGGGCGCGATGCCGAAGCCGCTGTCATTCGTCATGCCGACTGCAAAATTGCCGGCAATATATACATTGAACGCACAGCGAGTATCGATGAACAGATTGTTCGTGATGACCGTATCGTGGCCGCAGTTGATCTTGACAGCCTCCAAATATTCGCCCGAGGCGCCCGGGCCGAAGATGTTGCCGGTGACTGCTGCGCCGCTCAGGCCGTCGTCCAGATAGACCGCGTTGGCGGAGAAGCTGGGGAAAGAGCTATCATTGTTGGCAATGTTGTAGAAATGGTTGTTCCGGATGACCACGCCCTGGCAGCGCGCATCACGGCCGCCATAGACCGCGCCCATGTCCTTGCCGTTCAGAACGACATCATGGAACGAGTTGTTTTCAATCACGCAGTCCAGCGAGGTCGGCCCGCCGCCGACGATTGCGAAGTTCAGCGCCATATCCGTAATGTTGTAGACTTCGTTGTTGGAGAACGTGTTCTTCACACCGCGGAATTTCACGCCGCCCTCGTTCATCGTCCGGTACTGGTTCGTATCGTGGATACGGCAGTTCGTAATGAAATCGTAGCCCGGCTCCATGGTCTGATAGTCACCGCCATTCAGATAGATGGCCGAGATGGAGGTGTAAGCAACCTCGGAATTTTTCAGGCCGGAATAGGTCGCATTGTCAATGCTGACGGCTCTGCCTTCAAAGCTTGTTAGCGTGCAATTCTCGATCACGCAATGATCGACGTTGTTCATGACGATGCCGTCCTTTTTGGAGGACGTGACCGTCAGGTCCTCAAGATTGAGATACGACGCATTTTTGACCGAAATCAGGTCAAAATTGCTGCTCGTCATGCGGAGTGTCGAATTTCTCGTCGTATCTGCAAACGGATAGATGTAGAGTCTGCCGCTCATCTGGTCATAATACCATTCGCCCGGCTCGTCCAGCGACTCGTAGGCGTTGTAGATCTGCACAGGCTTCTGACCGGCGGCGCTGCCGTAATAGGCAGTGTCCGTTGCCGTCACGATGCCGGTTTCCGGATCAAGCGTACCGTGGAAGTAGCCCTGCGCCCAGCCGTAGCGGATGTAGCTGGAATAGAGCCAGTCGGATTCCTGATAGCTCCATCCCAAAACCCTCTCATCCGTCAGCTTGAATTCGGGATAGCTGGTGCTGGAATTGGGATTGACCGTCTCGACGTGCATCCAATCCTCGGTCGAGTTGGAGTTCGGGTAGCGCGTCAGGCGCATGTGCTGTCCGTCCAGCGAGAAAAGAGGCGCTTCCAGACAGAGGTTCAGAGCTGACAGGCTAAAGCTGATTTCGCCCAGTCCAAGATCTCTGGCATCGGCCACCATGACATGTTCCTGCGCGTCCGGTGAAAGCTTTTCCTTCATTTCACCGGAAACCGGCTCAAAGGCAGACAAAGAGGCTCCGGCGCTGCCGGTAATGATGACCGTCTCGCCCGGATAGGCGCGCCACGTCACGGGCAGTTCTTCCGTGCCGCCGTCTTCCGCAGTCAGCTCGAACGTCTTATTCAGCACATAGCTGCCGCCGCGCAGGTAGACCGTTGTGGGCAGCTCCGTCGAGCGGTTCTCACGCAGATAGTCGCGCACAGCCTCCAACGAGCCGAACGGCGCGTCCTTGCTGCCGTCGCCGTCACTGCCGCCGCTCGGAGACACATAGACCGGCTGTTCCGTGGGTTCCGGATCGGGATCGGGGTCAGGATCGGGCTTCGGATCGGGGTCCGGCTTTGGGTCGGGATCGGGTTTCGGGTCGGGATCAGGTCTCAGAATGGGAAGAATCGCGCCGATATTGGAGCTATCCTCTCCCAGCGCTTCTCGGTAAGCCTTTTCCGTAAACACGCCCTTCTTGATCAGCGTCTGTGCCAGCGTCTTGCCGCCGGATTTGAATTTCGTCTCCAGCAGCGCCCAGATCACGTCAACGGCGTTGCCGCGCGTATACTCGCCGCTGTTTGCGGGCACGACCGGCAGGCCGAGCTTTTCCGCCAGCTCTGCCGACTTGTTCCATGTAAAGTCCGTGTCGTCCTCATATTGCAGCAGACGCAGAACCATCGTCAGGAACTGTGCTTCCGTCACGAGCTTGCCGTAGCCAAAGAGCGTCTCGCTGACGCCCTTGACAAGCGCGTTCTGGTAGCCATAGCCGACATAGGGACTGGCCCAGGCCAGAACGTCCGTAAACGGATGCGCCGGGTTCTTTTCCTTCGCTTCCGCTTCCGCGCCGAGCAGGCGGACGATCAAGGTGATCGCCTGTTCGCGCGTCAGCGTCTTTTCCAGCTCGAAGCCCTTGTTTGTGCCCTGAAACAGGCCAAGGGCCTTCAGCGCTTCGGCCTTCTGCAGCGTCGTGCAGCTATGGCTGCTTCCGGCGGCCAGCGCCGGAACACAGCTCAGGAGCATCGCAAGCAGCAGCAGGACTGCAACGCAGGATTTATAAATTCGTTTCATAAATCAGTCTCCATTCCAAAAATAGTGCGCCGGGCATCAGCCGGAGAACGGCAGATATCCGGCGCTTTTGCGGGAGGTTCTTTATTCCAGTGGGGTGATCGTCTCAACGTCTCCGTTCAGGCGGGAACGCTCGGCCGCGAATACCAGACGGGTGTTTTCGCAGGAAATGCCAATTTCGCTGACCTCTTCGGCGCTCTTTGTGCCTGTCATATAATCGTAAAGCGCGTTCACGATACCGGGATCGCCGCCGCCGTGACCGCCGACAAGCGTACCGTCCACGCGGCCATTGGTGTGGATGGTTTCCCACCAGCGTCCCTCAAAGTGGAAGATGCGAATTTCGTCGCCCTCAAAGTCAAGGAACATCTCGCCCTTCGTGCCCATGATGTTGGACTTTCTGCCGTTGTAGTTAAAGCAGCTCATGGTGAACGAGGCTGTGGATTTGTCCGCAAACTCCATGTTTACGACCTGATGGTCGACCACGTCATTATCGCACTTGAAGACACATTTGCCATACTGCGTATGACGAAGCGTAAATTCTACATCCGCGTCGGTGGGGTCGACCTTGCCGGTGGACGTCGTGCGGAACCACATATTGTTCTTGTCGTCCAGATACAGCTTGACGGCGTTGTACGGGCAGGTTTCCGCGTGCGGGCAGCCGTCAATGCAGCGCTCCGGCGCGTCTGCCGGCGCGTTTTCGCGGCGGAAGTATTGGAGCGAGCCGAACGACTGGATCTTCGTGCATTTTTTCTTCATCAGCCATTGCAGCAGGTCAATGTCGTGGCAGGACTTGGCCAGCAGCATGAAATTGCTTTTTGCCGTGTTGCCCCAGTTGCCGCGGACAAAGCTGTGACTCTGATGGATATTACCGAGTCCTTCCGTATGGACGATCGTCACGATATCACCCAGCACGCCCTCGTCGATGAGCTGCTTGACGCGCGAATAGAACGGCGTATAGCGCAGCACATGGCAGACCATGAACTTGCGGCCGTATTTGCGCGCCTGATTGAGCAGGTCGACGCATTCGTCCTCTGTGCGCGCCAGCGGTTTTTCCAGCAGCACATCGTATCCGTCCGCCAGCGCCTTCATGGCCGGTTCATAATGCATACTGTCTTGTGTCGCAATGACCGCAAGATCGGCAAGCCCTGGCTGCGCCAGCAGCTCCTGCCAGGTATGGAAAACGTGACTGTCCGGGAGGTTATGCTTATTCTGAATGTTTCTGCGATGGTTCTCGTTCGGATCAGCAACGGCAACAACGCGAAATTTTTCCGGCAGCGTCTTCATAATATCGGTGTAAATTTCGCCGCGGTTGCCTGCGCCAATCAGCGCAACGGTAAAGACTTTCATTGAGCTCTCTCTTTCGCTTTCTTCTTTTCTTCTGCTTTCCCACGCGGAAGGATCGGGATAATCTATACCGTACATCCGGCCAACCAGCGTATAGCGCTGCATCGGATACCGGTTCTCCTCCAGATGTACCAGCCGGTCGGCCTCCGACGGATTGACCGAGTAGACGGCCGCGCCATAGGGCGCGTCGCCGAAGGTATTCCGGCAGAGCGCAAAATGCTCATTGCCCGTCACGTGGGAGATTCGCCACAGGAAAATGTGGTGTCCCATCGGCTGCGGCCAGATCTCCGACCGGCGCGGCATCGTCTCGCCAAGCCTGGAGAAGCCCTCGCCGGCGTCCTCGCAGACGTTGTCTGTGAACTCCGCATATGTCGGCAGAAGATCGCGCTGCTCATAGGCCGCCATGCCGCAGCGGCGGAACGTATTGTTCCGAATCAGGAAATGGTACGCGGGCTTGCAGTCCGCGCCGCCCTGATGCGTGACGGCGGAATCGTAGATATCGTCGAACACGCAGTGCTCGACCTCAACGTTTTCCGCCACGTTCCAGCACTCAAAGGCGTTGCCAAAGCGGATCTTCTGGTCTTTATCCCAGACGGCGCCGCCGATTTTGGCAAACCGGCAGTTTTCGATGCGCAGATTCCGGCCGCCCTCCTCGCCTGCGATCCCGTGCAGGCCGTTGTTGCGGAATTCCAGATCGGAAATGACCATGTCGTGTCCGCAGTGCGCCAGCCAGCGGTACTGCGAGGTCGCGCATTCGATGCTTCCGTAGAAGGCCGCGGGATTTTCCTGCGAATAGACCAGCAGCGTATGATCCTCCGCAAGCGGGAGATGCTGAATGGAATATCCAAGGCAGGAGTCGAACCAGTCGCCCTGCTCGCAAAGCTCCTCGCGTGTCCAGCGCAGCGCGCCGCACGTGCCGTCGCCGTAGATCAGGTTGGCCGTCTCACCGGAAAGCATGCCGGTAAACCGCCAGATGCTTCCGCCGACGTTTTCCCATTGTGCCGGGTCGGAAAGGCTTTGGGAGCCGCAGAACACAGGCGGTTCACCCTCGCCATACGCGCCGTAGCGAATGGGATGCTCCCAGCGGCCGGACGGATTTTGCAGCGGCCCGCGGAACACGCTGCCGCGTCGGAACAGGACGGTATCATCCGGCTGAAGCAGCTCCGGGTGCTGCGTCCGGAACGGCGTTTCGGGACGCAAGCCGTCATTTTCGTCGCATCCGTTTTGAAAATCAATAAAATATGTCGTCATTTTAACACTATTTTTTCAATAATCAGGAAAAAACTTATAGGAAAAGCGGAAGAGACGGAACGCCTCTTCCGCTTTTGGTTAGATGCTTACCAGGAAGTGATATTGTTGGCCTCAATGTAGGCGTTGAGCTGGTTCTGGAACTCGGTGACAAGCTCTTCGATGCCTGCGTCCTTACGGGCAGCCATATAGTTGTTATAGAGTTCTTCCCAGTTGTCGCCTGCAACGCCGTTGTCAATCTGCGGGCCATACTCGTAGTAGACGTTCAGGATGCTCGCGCAGATACCCTCGACATTCGTTCTGTCGAACGTGAAGTTCAGGAACGGGTTGACCTGAGCGGTTGCTTCCAGCGCTTCCAGATCGGCATAGTAGTTGGGATCGGTGCCGTTGTTGATGAGCGCGTTCTTGCAGGAGCCGATGATCCATCTCTGGATACCGTAGCTGTCGTCCGCCGTGGGGCTGGCACCGACATAGCTGGTGGTGATGGTGCCATCGGCGTTTTTGGTGTAGTCCTCGCCCTCGATGCCGTAGATCAGCGTGTTGTACAGGTCGGGCTGGGAGTAGATCGCGTTGAGGACCATCATGGCGCGCTCGGGCTCATCCGCGCAGTACGGGATGGCGTAGGAGGTATCGCCGCCGAGAATGAGGTAGGCGTTCTCTTCGATGGGCAGGTAGGTCATGTCCATACCGGCGTCTGCAATCGCTGCTTCCTGATCGGCCTCGGTCAGATACGGATCGCAGCTGAAGACATAGGTGGTGTCGGTGATCTCACCGTTCTTCGGGGTCGTCAGCGTGGAGGTGTCAACAGACATGATATCGGAGCGGATGTAGCCTTCCTTGTACCAGTCGGCCATCGTCTTGGCGTACAGCTTGTAGTGTTCGCCTGCAACGCCGTCCTTTACGGTGAAGGTGCCGTCGCAATAGGTGATGCCGATCTCAGCACCACCAACGCCGAGGAAGGAATACATGCCGTTGTACATGGACCAGCCAAATGCACGGCCGGTGTTGATGCCAGCGCCGAGCTTGCCGGCTTCCTTCGCAGCAGCCAGATATTTGGTCGCCTGATCCAGAACAGCCTGGAAGTCTTCAATGCCGGAGTAGTTGTTGCGCCACTTGTTGAGCGCTGCCTCGGTATCCTCGATCCAGGTGTCGCCTGCGAGCTCTGCGATCTCCGTGACGACGAGCCAGCCGCGGCGCTCGCCGCACAGTCCCTGCCAGCTGGGAAGATAGTACAGCTTGCCGTCAGCCGCATTGCGATGGATTTCAACGACATTTTCGCCGAGGATATCCACGATGCCCTGGCCGTACTCTGCGAGCAGATCGTCGAGCGGCATCAGGTTGCCGTCAGCAATGTTCTGCGGCTTGTTGATCAGCCAGCCGGTCCATGCGAGGTCAACGCCCTCACCGGAAGCCAGAACCTGGGAGAACTTCTCGCTGTACTCTTCAAACGGAACGTCAATGAACTCAACGGTGGTGTTGGGAACGTACTGCTGGAGCTGCTCATTGAAAGCGGCCCAGACCTTGTCGGAGTTGGCCTGCTTGCCGGCGCCGGTGATCATGAGCTGAATGGTCTTCTGCTCAAGCGCGGGCTCGGCAGTCTCTTCGGGAGCTTCAGGGGTTTCGGTGTTGTCGGTGGTTTCCGCCGGCTCAGTCGTGGCGGGGGTTTCGTCCGCAGCGGGAGTCTCAGCAGTCTTGCTGCAGCCCGCCAGAACGATGCTCAGAACCATGATCATGGCAAGGAGCAGGCAAATGGTTCTCTTTTTCATGATATCCTCCTTAGATTTTAGGTGATATGGGGTGTCGTTTTCTCTTGTAAACGCCTCAAAACGCGGTACCATTCGTTTTCAGGCATACAATTCATAAAACAGGCTGTTCTCTCAGCCCTTGACTGCGCCAATGGTAAGACCCTGTGCGAAGTATTTCTGGAAGAACGGAAACACGACCAGCATGGGGCCTGCGGCGATGACGCACATGGCGAATTTCAGCGATTCGCTCGGCAGCATACTCGTGTCCAGCGAAACGCTGCCGGACATCATGGGGTTGTTCGCAAGATTCTTCATGAATTCCGCCTGATCCATCATGCGCTGGAGCAGGTATTGCAGCGTATAGAGGCTTTCGTTGCGGATGTAGATCATGGACGTGGTATAGTCGTTCCAGCGGGCGACCAGCGCCATAAAGCCAAGGGACGCAAAAACGGGCGTGGACAGCGGCAAAACGACCGAAAAGAAGATGCGCAGCTCACTCGCGCCGTCCAGATACGCCGCCTCAAACAGCGTCTCGGGCAGGCCCTTGAAGAACGTCCGGAATACCATGGTGTTCCACGCGCCGCCGGTGATGCCGGGCAGAATGTAGATCCAGATGGAATCCGCCAGCTTATAATACTTGGCGAAGATAATGTAGTTCGGAATCATACCGGCGCCGAAGAGCATGGTGAAGAAGATAAAGACCGTGATGGGCCTGCGGAAGCGGAAGTTGCTTCTGGAAAGCGGATAGGCTGCCAGTGCTGCGACGAGGCTGCTGAGAACCGTGCCGACCACAGCCTGAAAAATGGTCACGCCGTAGGCGCGCAGCACGCGTGTTCCGCTGGAAAATGCCGACTTGTACGCGTCGAGCGTAAAATCACGCGGCAGCAGGGAAAAGCCGCCGGAGGTCAGGGCCTGTTCGCTGGTGAATGACGCTGAAATGACGACGATCAGCGGAAGAACAAAGCAGGCGCACATCAGGAAAAAGAAAATATACACAAAGCGCTTGAACGCCCTGTCGCGGCTGTGCTTGATTTTCGGATTCATAAGATTCTCCCTTCCGCTTAAAACATCGAGTTGTCCGGGGAGATCTTCTTGACGATCCAGTTGGACAGCAGAACAAGGAACATACCCACAACGGACTGAATGAGGCCCGTCGTCGCGCCGATCGCATAGCTGGATTCCTGCAGGGAACGATAGACGTAGGTGTTCAGGATATCCGTCGTTGCGTACAGCGTCGAGGTATTTCTCGGGATAACATAGAAAAGGTCGAAGTTGCCGCTGATGAGCGTGCCCGCATTCATGATGGTGAAGATGCAGATCAGCGGGACAAGGTGCGGCAGGGAGATATGGAGCATCTTCTGGAAGCGCCCCGCGCCGTCGATCTCCGCCGCTTCGTAGAGCGAGGTATCAATGCCCATCAGGGCTGCAAAGTACATCATGGAGCCCATGCCGATGCCCTTCCAGATGTTCACGACGGTCAGGATGAACGGCCAGTATTTTGAATTCATGTACACATCGACCGGGTCGCCGCCGAAGAACTGGATGATCTGGTTCATAAGACCGGTCCTCGGGCTGAGGATGGCGTAGACGATATAGCCGACGATAACCATGGACATGAAGTTCGGGAAGGTGATGATGGTCTGATACGTTTTCAGCCGGCGTCTGCTTGTGATCTCAAACAGCAAAAGTGCGATGATTACGTTTGTAACCGGACTGAGCACCATGAACAGAAGACCGTAGAGCACCGTGTTGCGCAGCGCGCGGTCAAGCGCGACGGACTGGATGATCCACTTGAAGTTTGCAAGGCCGCACCAGTCGCTGCCGAGGATGCCCTTGGAGAATTTATAATTCTTGAACGGAATGATGACTGCGGCTCCCATCGGTATATAGTTGAACAGGATATAAGCGATGATCGCCGGGATACACAGAAGCAGCAGCTGACGGCTGGCTTTTGCGTCCGCCCGGCCCTTTCCCTTGAGCCGCGGCCCTTCCTTTTTTCTTTCCTTTGTCATGGTTCGCATGGGTGCCTCCGCTTTCTTTTTCTTCATTTTACGAATTCGCGTTTCTATTTCCAAGTCGTAATTGCGACAATATTGGCAGGGTTTGCGACAACATCTTGTGCATTGCTTCTAAATACCAACTGTCGTTTTCCTTCTCTGTTGGTCAATTTTACATTGATTTTACATCCGCTTGAAAATTAGATAAATCGCACAAATCCGGTCGTTTCTTATTATGCAAAGCGCACATGTATTTCTGCATGTGCGCTTTGATTTGCTTTTGCATCGACGCTGCTGCGCCGCCGTCTTATTCCTGCGGCGGCTCCTCTCGCTGGCTCAGATTCAGCCTCTGCTGATATTCGCGCATGGAGCAGCCGGTACAGGTCTTGAAAGCGGTGCAGAAGCTCTTTTTGTCCTTGTAGCCCACGGCCTCCGGGATGGATTTGACGTCCTTTCCGTTCTTCAGCATTCCAATGGCCGCCTTGATCCGAATGCGGAGCAGATACTCCGCAAACGTCTCATTCATCTCCGCGCGGAACTTTCGGACAAAGTGCCGTGAGCTGATATGGGCATACGCCGCTACGCTCTCGGCAGTCAGCTTTTCTCCAAGGTGCGTCTGCATATAGACACAGGCGCGCCCAATGGTGTCGCTTTTCAGCGCGTCCTCCTGTGTGATATAGCCCTTTTCGGAAAGCAGCGCCCAGATGGCGTCTATGCACGCTGCCGTTCCCTGCGCGGAGGCCAGCGTGTCCAGCGGCACAGCCATCATGCTGCTTCGAATCTGTGCGGCCAGCGCCTCATCCCTGCGGCGAATTTCTGTGCGCAGCTCCTCCATCAGTGCGCGTGCCAGCAGGGCTTCCATGCGGAACGAAGCATTATTCAGCAGCGGCTTGACTCTGGAATACATTTGCCAGTGATCTTCATCGATTTCCGGCTTCAAAGCCAAGAGCAGCTTCAGGAGCTTCGGAATACACTCATCCCAGTTTCGCTGACTGCACAGATACGCTTCTTCACGGCTTTCCGCGTGCAGTTCCTCTGAAACGCGGATCATCGCATCCTGCAGCGCCTCGATGCCGTCAGATTTCAGCAGGTACGCATATGCACCGAAGCGCACAGCCTGCTGCGCTTCGGCAAAGCTCGGGGTATCCGTCACGAAAATCACGCGGACGCGCGGACATTGACTGCGAATGCGCTCTGCAAACTCGAAGCCGGAGGTGTCCGGCAGTTTCGTGTTCGTGATGAGCACCGATGCCGTTTCGCCCTTCTGCATCCACTGCGAGATCCACTTTCCCATGCTCTCGCCGCGCACCATGCCGAATCCCAACCCGTAAAAATCAATCCCGTTAATTACCTCTATGCGGTATCTCAGGCATGAATCTGTAAAAAACGCTTCAAACATAGGCTACCTCACATCCATTCATTGGTGTTGCACCTGCCGGGACGGCAAAAACGCACAAAGCGGCTGTTACTTGTTTCCAAAGGCGTTCACCATTACGCAGCCGGCGGTAATCAGCACAAGACCGATGATTCCAACCGTGGAGAGTTTTTCCTTGTATGCAAAAATCGAAACCAACGAGGTGACAATCAGTCCAACGCCGCACCAGGTTGCGTATCCGATATTCAGGTTGATCCGGTTCAGACTTTTTGCAAAGGTGTAATGGCAGACAATATACGCCGCCGCGCAAATCAGCGACGGGGTCAGCTTTGTAAAGCCCTCCGTCTGCTTCAGATAGCTTGTGGCGATAACCTCCGAGACAATTGCAATGGCAAGAAATGCATATTCCATTTTGCCTCACAGTCCTTTCTGTTCTAATTGCCGGATGAGTGCCGGAACATCAGCGACGGAATCCAAAATGTAATCCGCCGCAGGCGCCAGCTGCTCTCTGGATGAAACGCCGCTTAAAACACCAACGGCGATTGCGCCGCCGTTGTGCGCAAAGTTCATGTCGTTTATCGTGTCGCCCACAACAAGGATATTTTCCGGCGCAATGTGCCACTGCGCCGCGGCGCGCGAAATGATGCGCCCATCCGGCTTTAACGGCATATCCCCTGCCATCTGATCTCCCGCGAAAAAGGAGAACAGCGGCAGAATCTGCAAGCCTTTCAGACATTTGACCGCGGCCTCGCAGGTATCCGTGGTTGCAACGCCGAAATGAATGCTCTTTTCATGCAGCGGCTGCAAAATGGCCGGCAAATCTCCAATGCCCTTGATACTTTTGTTCTCCGCAAAGCTCTCCTCGTCAAAATACCGGGTGAGCTTTCCCTCCAAATCCCGCGTGTCAACCGGTGCTTGCGCGTGCATCGCTTCCAGCGCCGGCTTCATGTCAATCGCCATATCCAAAAATGTTTTCCACGCGAATGAACCGTCAGGAAGCACGTGATTTTGTATAATTCCGATAGAATTGAGCGCTTTTTCCGTGTGGATATCGGTGACTGGGATTTTGTAATCCGAAAGAATGCGCCGGATGACGCACTGCGCGGCAGGAATCCAGAATTCGTTGAAATCCAGCAGCGTTCCGTCTTTGTCAAAAATAATCCCGGATATTTTCATGTGATCTCTCTGTCCTTTCTCTTGCAGAACGTAATGCTGCGCTTCGATAACAGCAGACAGTTACATTCTAAAAGAATGTGAGCCAGTACGAACAGGGCGCATTCATGACATTTTTATACGCAATCACGCCATGATTGCAATTGCTCTTAAAAAGTGTGCATGCTATGATTTTAAAAGAAAGCAACCGGAGAATCAAGCGTTTGAAAAAGAACCACCAGTCATGTGTGCAATGCATGACTGGTGGTCTCCTTTATACAGTAACGGTCAGCTGCTTTCTTCTGTCCACATGCGGGAGAAGCAGCTTTTGGTTTTTCGTAATGGTGATCTCATACCGGCAGCCGCGGAACACGCGGGTGACCTTTGCCGGGAGCAGCTGCTCCGGCAGACAGGGGTCGATCTCAAGGCCGTCCCATGTTGGGCGGACGCCCAGCAGATACTGCGTCGCGGCCAGATACATCCATGCCGCCGTTCCGGTCAGCCACGAGACGTTGGCAAGGCCGAATTTGTCGCTCTCCGGGCCGAAGATGTTCGAGGCATAGACATACGGCTCTGCCTTATAGCGCTCCGCGCCCGCTGTTTTCTGCGCAACCATCGGCAGAAGCTGGTGATAGTATTTCCAGGCGTTTTCCGGGCGTTTCAGCATACATTCTGCGATAATCGCCCATGTGTTGGCATGGCAGAAGACGCTTCCATTTTCGCCGCAGCCCTTGTTGTAGCAGGTCAGGTTTTCTTCCTTTGTCGGATAGTCCGTCGTCATGGCCGGATGAATTTTCTTGATGCCGAGATCGGTATCCAAGTATTCTTTCACGCTGTCCATGGCCTGTCTCTGCTGCTCCTGTGTGCCGAGGCCGCTGAGGACAGACCAGCTTTGCGTATTGAGCCAGATCTTCGCCTGCGGCTC
>OKSW01000423.1_pt1 | contig 17021 bp, 8 predicted proteins | sample 1606351 | NCBI WGS metagenome assembly OKSW01 (sample SAMEA3879565, study PRJEB24766) | human gut metagenome | biome: human-associated habitat; feature: feces | place: USA | collected 1985/1987 | reverse complement strand
GTTTATTTAGATGACTATGCAAATGTAGCTATAACAACAAATGGTGATTTATATTGTTGGACGGATATGAATTGGTATGGTGAAGTCGGAAACGGAACTACTAAGCATCAGTTATCACCGGTTAAAATATTGGAGAATATTAAAGAATTTTATAGCCAGGAAAATACATGTGCAGCTATAACAACAGATGGTGATTTATATTGTTGGGGAAGGAATGAGAGTGGTCAAGTCGGAAACGGAACTACTAAGAATCAGTTAACACCGGTTAAAATCTTAGAGAATGTAAACGAATTTTATTTTATATTCTACACATCTATAGCCATAACAACAAATGGTGACTTATATTGTTGGGGGCAGAATGAAAATGGTCAAGTTGGAAATGGAACAACAGATGATCAGTATACACCAGTTAAAATATTAGAGAATGTTAAAGAATTTTATGGTGAATACTCTACATATATAGCCATAACAACATATGGTGATTTATATTGCTGGGGGAAAAATGAGCATGGAAAATTAGGAAATGGTTCAACAGATGAACAGTTAACACCATATAAAGTTATATTTCCTAAAGATACAAGTATTGATTCTTCTGTAACTCTTAAGGAAACAGCAAAGGCAGTAAATACTTTCTTAAAAAACACATTAAAGGACCAAAAATGGGCAGATGGTAAAATTGACAGTATTTCTATGGATTTTACCATGAAAGACAAGAAATATACTTTTACACCACTAAACATGGATTTTGCGGCAGGAATGCCTCTGTCGAATTTGAATTATCAGGCAGTTATTGACACTGATAGTAAGACTGTAAAGGTGTTACTTGGTGCGTCAAAGGATGGAAAGTCAGAGATAAAACAGACGACCAATGTTAATAGTACGTCATGGGGACAGCAGTATCAGTCTGTCAAAAAAATGTATAAAGATCTGACAGGTTTAGATGCAAAGACTTCAAGGGCAACATGGAATAACTTTGAAAAGATGAAATCAGAGCTAAATCACTTAAAGTGTGATATGTTTGTCAATGCAGATATGAAAATCACCGGCTTTATGGAGTTTTCATATAGTGATGATAGCCGGTTATCATTCAAGGAAGGTGGAATAATTGAGAAAGTATCTGTTGATACAAAATTCTCTTCTCCTGTAGTGGCCCCATGGGTATATATATCATTAGGCTTGGGGGTATCTGAAGAAGGCACACTCAAAGTTCAGGTAAATGATAATGTTCCTGAAATTATCGCATCACTGGAGCTTGCAGCCAAGGCGTCTGCAAAAGTAACTGGACAGATTCCTGTAATTGCAAAAGTTGAAGGCATGATAGATGCAGAGCTTTCAGCAACAGTAGGTGATATTTCACTTAAGGCAACAGCACTTGCCGGAATTATAGAGGTTTACAATAATACCTGGAATTATCTCGACTGTCAGATATATCCGGAATTTAAAAATAATAATGATACAGAAATCGCATCATATAATTCTACAGATGAAATGCTGTGTACGGCATCAGGCACAGAACGAATAGTAGGGGCGCAGAGTACTAAGCTGTCCGGTACTGATTTTAGCGAACAAAATGTTTACAGTCAGAATGAGGCCCGGCTGATATCTTTGAGTAACAATAGAAAATTACTATTATGGCTTGATGACAGTAGGCAGAAAAGTAACAATAACCGCACCACATTAATGTACTCTGTTTATGATGGCAGTAACTGGTCAAATCCGGAAGAAGTATGTAATGATGGCTGCTTTGATGGAGAATTCTCTTATTATGTAGAAAACGATAACACTGTATATGTTGTTTTCCAAAAAGGAAATATGATTTTTGGAGATGACACAGAATATTCGGATGTTGTACGAAATATAGATCCGTATGTGACTAAATTTGATGGCAGTACTTTTTCTACTCCGGAAAAGGTAAGAGATGACAATAATTCATATGAAGATAATTTTACAATTACAAAGAATGATAGTCAGCTAAAAGTAACTTATGTGGAATATCCATCTGATTATCTCGCGGGCAATTCAGATACTTTAAATCTTATGAATACCATAAATAATGGCTTTGAATGGGCTGATAATATGATTTGTGAAGAAAACAGTTTTATCTCTGATTATGAATATATAGACAGCCGGCTTTATCTGGAATTATATAACACAGACAAGGGATGCTATGAACTGTATAAATCAGATAATGGCAACGATGAATTATTAAAATCTCTTTCAAAGGAGGTTAAATTAGTATCTGTCGGAGATAAAATATATTATGTTGAAAATGATATTTTAAATACTTTAAAAGCAGATAAAATATCTGAATGTCAATTACCATATGGTACGGATTATAAGATTATCACAAATGGCAACAGCACAAAGCTTGTTTACGAGATAATAAATGAGGATCACAGTTCAGCACTATACAGCGGAGATATTTCAGATGGAACAGTGGGAGATACCTTAATCTACAGGTCTGAAAGTGACTATATAAAGAGTTACAACGGATGTATTGATGAAAATGGCAATTTAGATATTGCAACAACCTTGTGTACTTTGAATTCAGACCTTTCTGAAAGCAACTATTCATTAAATGTTATAGGACGCGAAAAAAATTATTCGCTTGCATCAACATACTTATATTATGATGAGAATAATGTAGTGGCTGATAAGGATTTGGACTTATATTATGATGTAACTAATAACGGAAATGAAAATATTTCATCATATAACGCTGTACTTTATGATGAAAGCGGAAATACTTTAGCGGATTCTAAAGTAACAACAGGTATTAAAGTGGGTGAAAGCCGTGAAGAAAAATTAGTATATCACATTCCAAAAGATTTTGGTGAGCAAAGTGTATATATTCAGATACAGTCTGTTGATGGAAAAAAGATATATTCAAAGGCTGAAACGGTTATAAAACACAATGATATAGAAGTATGCAATGTGCAGGTAAAGCATATGTGTAATGATGATTACAATATTGAGTGTACATTGAAAAATAATGGTTATCAAAATGCTGATAATGTAGCTATTTCTTTTAATAGCAATGGAGATGATATAATAAAAGAAACTGAGATAGAGCATTTAAACAGTGGGGAAACTTGTACAGCCAGTGTTGAGTTGACAGCAGATGAATATGCTTGTATATCAGATAAAACCTTGTATTGTGAAGTGACGAGTTCACTTTCAGAAAGCGATTACGGTAACAATTCAAAAACAATTGATTTGAATAAAACTACTGCAGACGGAATACATAACTGGGTAAAAGATGAAAAATCCGGAAAATATATTTGCAGCATTTGTGGCAAAAGGATAGAAGATGATTATTCTGGTGACCTGAAAGGCCTTTCACTAAGCCTGAGTGATGATATTGGACTGAACCTTGTTATGCAACTGTCAGATTCCTTACTGATTGATAAAGATAATGCATATGTCGAATTTACACTTGAAGGAAGCAAAAAATCCACACGTGTATATCTTAAGGACGCAGACAAGGTTAATTACAATGGAAGCGACTGTTATTTATTTAAATGTAGGGTTAACGCTGCAGAAATGACCAAAAAGGTAAACGCGGTGCTTCATTGTAATGATTGGACAGGACAGACATATTCATATTCGGTTTATGACTATGCAAGCAAAATACTAGCTGAACCAGAAAGCAGCGAATACAAGTCATCAGCACCACTGATAAAAGCAATGCTGAACTATGGCGGATATGCTCAGACTTACTTTAATGAAAAAACAGATGATCTTGCCAATAAGGGATTATATAATAAGACCAATGATCCTGTATTAACAACTAATACAACAGTTTCGAAAGACTATAATTATGCCGCCTTCAACAACAATATGGGCGTTTCATTCATAGGCGGCAGTCTTGTCCTGAATTCCGGTACGGATTTGAAGCTGTATTATGGCATAGATGACAAAAATGTGGCTCATAACATAAATGTGAGTGTAAATGGACAAAATGTTGCACCTGAGTATGATGGAACTATCATGTGTGTAAGAGTCCCGGGTATTAGCATTTCATCGCTTGGTGATACATATAACGTTAAAATCAGCGTGAATGGAAAAGAGATAAATCAGAAGTATAGTGCAATGACATATATGTATAAGGCATTAAATGCACAAAACTCTAATACGAAGCTGAATAATGTAGTAAAGGCGTTATATCTTTATAATGAAGCAGCAAAGCAGTATTCGATGGGAATTGAATAATCACGCTAGGAGATAGAGGACAGCGAGATGTCCTCTATCTTAATTTATAAATCCGCTATACCGAGGATGGTATGGTGGATTTCTTTAGATTATTTTTTTGATTTTTCTTTTATCTTGAAGAAAATGGTGGTATGCTATTATTAGTACTAAAGGTTTGCAGAAAAAATATAAGGAGTCACAGAATTATGAGGAAATTTGCACGAATTAAAACAAAACTGATTTCTTGTATCTTGCTGCTGGCTATGGGGGCGCTGTTTCTGGCAAGTGCAAACCATGTGCAGGTGGATTAGGAATATCTGTCTTTTGAACAGTACAAGGCAGAACATTATATCAACTACTCATCTTATGAGTTGTTTATGTCGGATGACTTTAAAATGCCATACTGGATAACTGTTGAGAAGGATAGAAGCGCTGTTCTTTTGATAAAATATGGAGGTTTTATGGAAAGATATATTTTTTTAGATACAAATATTTACATAAATGCAGGATATTCTTTTGGTAGCATGCATATGAAAAAGTTCTCGGAATTAGTTTCTAATGATGGACTTGTGTTGTTAACATGTAGTATATGTATAGGTGAAGTAGAAAAACATATAAAAACGGATTTGGAAAGAGCAGTTAGGGAACTAAATAAGGCTTTGCAAAAAAGAGAGTTTGCGGCTTTACGGAATCATGATTTATATAAAGAAAAATTGGCAGAGATGGATGAAACACATGCTATTGATGCTGTAATTAAAAGTTTTCATGATTTTTTGAATCAAAATCGTGCTGAAAGCTTTTTGCTTCAAGAAATTGACATGGAAGAAATTATGCAGGATTATTTTGAAAAGAAAGCACCTTTTGAGACGCAAAAACCGAACGAATTTAAAGATGCAATTATGATAAAAGCATTGAAAAATTATCAAAAAAGGTTAAATAAAAGAATAATAGTTATTTCATCTGATAAAGGATTTAGGAATGCATTTTTAGGAAATGATAAATTTCTAGTGTTTGAAAGGCTTATAGATTTTCTTCACTATCAACAAAGAACAGATAGTATTCATGAGGCATTTGAAAATTATTTTGAGAATGATTTTGAATATGAGAGCATTCAAGAACAATTAGATGATTTACTTAAAAATATTACATATTCTTTTGACGAGAGAGAAGAATTTGAAGTGGTGGACATTGAAACAGAAGATATTTCATATGAATTTAACTATGCTGAGGTTAAAGATGATGGAGATGCACAAGCATTTTTGACTGCATATTTTTATTTGAGAATGAAAAGTAGATATTTAGATACAAACAATTCATATTATGATAAAGAGGATGATGAATATATTGTTAAAAGTTATATAGAGTCAGAAGAAATTCATCGTTTTGAACATGAAATAGTGTTAGATTTTGAATTTGATGAAAGCGAAATGGAAAAGGAAGAGGAGCGTAAGTATAAATTAACATTTATAGGTGTTTGTGCTGATATGTGTAATATGTTTGTGGATTTGTCAGAAGATGATACACTTTTTGACTGCATTGATTCAATGAGTGTGATGCGGGAGAAGGATAAACAATGGCTTGAAAAAAATGTTGTTAAATGTAGTGAGTGTGGAAAAATTTTAGGGTTTAATGATTTGGGTAATTATCATGATTATAAAGGCGAGCCGATTTGTGCTAGATGTGCAGTAACTAATGAACAAGGGTTTATTTGTCCTAGTTGTGGTTATAAACATCCATATGAGCGAATGGGAAACTCGGGAACATTTTGTATTGATTGTGAATTGGAATATGAAGATTAATTTTACGTAATAAATATTGAACTGCGTACAATTTTTATGATGGATAATATGAAAATTCTAATTCGCCAATTAAGCTGGAAAGAATGGAATAGTTGGAAACGGTGAGGATATTAATAAAAACCTTCTGTGATATATTAAGAGAAGGCTGAACATTCATAAAAATTAAATTACATAAAAAGGATATAGAAAATGAAATTTAGGTTTAACAAAAAAATGATTAGCACAATAGTGATATTAATTTTTGGCGTAGCAATTACAGTTGCAGCACTGTCAGCAAAGAACATAACGCCTGAAAATAAAACAAGCTCAGAAATAGCTACAGAGGCGGTATCAGCTACAGAGATGCTATCGGATACAGAAAATACAGAGACTAGTAATGTGGATAAGAATTCTGACGAAAGTTCAACAACTACAAAAGAAATGGGCAAAAGCTTGAAAGATACAAAGAGCTCATCAGAAAACACCGATAATAATGATTCCAGGAATTCATATGAGACTGATATAATGAAAAATGATGAATCAGAAAACACTTCAGACGATGTAAATAAAACAGGTGATAAGATTGATAAAAAATCTGAAATAAACAATTCAGGAGATAGTGGTTCAGGCACAGATGATTCAGATAATGACAATTCAGGAATGAATAATAATAATGAACCGAAATCTGATAATGGAGTGATAGAGCTTCCAATTATACCGATTGACTAATGTGACGTTAGTTGTGGTTTTACCTACATTTGAAGAAGAAACGTAAGAGGAGTTAATACAATGGAGAAAGTCGAATGAAGACAAAAAAGTTTTTATCATTGGTGTTAAGTGTGGCTATGATATTAGGTGTGGCAGTTCCGGTGGCAGCAGAACCGGTGTCAGCAGGACAAGGCGTTGAAGCAGAACAACAGCCAATTGTAGAAAATAGCATTACAAGTGGATATATTCTGAGTGATTTGGATTATAATACACCGGTGTATGAACCGGATGAGGCGGTGCCGTATTCTGATGATTGGGGATATTCTGCAGATGAAACTATAGAGAACAGGTATCCGGCAAATGGAGTCAGCGATATCAAGGCGAAATATCCGTCTGTTCGTAATCAAAATCCTCTTGGCACATGCTGGACATTTTCGTCAATAGGTCTTGCAGAGTTTGATCTGATTAATGATGGTGCGTTTGATAAAAATATAGATCTTAGTGAACTGCATTTGGCATATTATGCATATAATTCGCTGTTAGATCCGCTTGGTGGAACAGAGGGGGACTATGCAAAGTACTATATGAATAATACAAGTGTTCAGTATGGTTATCTCAATCGTGGTGGAAACTATTTGATGGCGGCACGCAGAATGGGACAGTGGTGTGGTCCGGTAAGCGAGAGTGATGTACCATATAGTAAGGTGGCAAGCAACGGATATACAGCAAGCACTATTGATACTTTTCTTAATACAGGTTTATCTGATGAATATGCATATTCAAAGGATAAGGCACATCTGGAAAATACATACATGATTAATATCAAGGAAAATGCATCAGATGTGAAAAAAGCCATAAAAAAATATGGTGCAGTGGGAATTATGTATAGTCATAATGATAACGGATATCATTACATAAATAACAGTTATAATGATAAAACAAATAACAGAGCAGGTCATGCGGTAATGGTTGTTGGATGGGATGATAACTATTCTAAAGATAATTTCAGAGATGGTGTTAAACCTGAAAAAGATGGTGCATGGCTTATTCGTAATAGTTGGGGAGACGGAACCGGTTCATATTATGATCAGAGTTATTTCTGGATGTCATATGAAACGTTTTCTTTATCCGATACGGCTTGGGTGTTTGATTTTTCTGCTAATGATGGATATGATAACAATTATCAGGTTGATGGAGGATTAAATGTAGCCCATCAAAACGGTTACAGGAAATTGGCCAATGTTTTTACTACTCAGACAAAACAGGGAGTATCTTCTGAGGACTTAAAAGCAGTTTCCCTGTCTATTACATCTAAAACAAATGTGAATTATACAATAGAGATTTATACAGATTTAAAAGATAAGACAAAGCCAACCAGCGGAACAAAGCAGGAGACTGCTACCACTACAGGGCAGACAACCTATGCCGGAGTATATACCATTCCACTTAAAGCAGCGGTTAATCTGAAGCCTGGGACAAGCTATTCGGTTGTAGTGACTACTGATACACCTGCCATTGACATTGAGGCAGCGATGACCGGTGATGTAAATTATAATAATGAAATGGTGTGGGAGAATCATGCGTCAAGTGATAATACGGCAAGCTATTATTTCTATGGGACAGGGTTGGCATATTCCCGCAGTTGGAATTATCAGAATACGCATGGTAATTTCTGTATTAAAGCATTTACCGCCAATAATGTAGAAAAAGATTCTGAGAAGCTTGTTGGCAGGAGCCTTACTTTAAAAGATAATATTGATATGAACTATTATATGGAGCTTCCTGAAAATATCAAATCAAACAGCAACGCATATATGGAGTTTACGGTGAATAATAGCCAGCCATATAAGGTCAGCGTAAACGATGCAATCCCTGTTGAGAAAAACGGAAAGGTTATATATAAGTTTGCATGTCCGCTAAATGCTGCACAGATGTCAGATACGGTTAAAGCCAAAATGGTGGTGGATGGTAATAGTGGAAATGAGTACACTTACAGTGTAAAAGAATATGCCACTGAGCTCCTGTCAAAATCAAACGAGTATCCGGAAGAAACCATTAAGCTGGTGAAGGCACTCTTAAACTATGGAACAGCAGCGCAGACCTTCTTTAAATATAACACAGGCAAGCCGGCAAATGCTGGTTTGAGCGATACAGATAAAGCTGTAGCAAATGCTGATTTTGCTGCATATAAGGCTGTTATTAAAACAGATAGTGCCAATAGTCAGAGTAATGGACTGACATATTACGGAAGCTCTCTGATATGTAAGTCTGAGATGACAGTAAGACATTATTTTATGGTGAACGAAGGCTGTGATATAAACAATTACAAGTTCAGCTATGTTAATGCAGATGGCAATGAAGTCAGTCTGACACCTAAAAAGGCTTCAGATGGGGTGTATTGTGTAGATATAAACGGAATAATGGCACGCAACCTGAATAGTAATTATGCATGCAAAGTCACCGGAAAGAATAAGAACTGTATTTTCGAGCTGGACTATGGTCCATTCAGCTATTCACAGAAGGTCATTAATAGCGGAAATTCATCTGATGAATTAAAAAATCTGGTGAACGCGCTATATTGGTATTGGTATTATGGATATAGAAATTAAAAAGACTGCATAATTAAAACCACCGCAGAATTTAACGCTTTAACTAAGCTAAATTCCTGCGGTGGTTTCTTTTGTGCTTATCGGTTTAACAAGCTTATCGTTTGTTGTGCATCATTTTCGATAAGTAGATCTATAATATGATCACATGAAATAATCAATGAGATAGAAAGAAATGATACACAGGCTAAGGAAACCCAATAATTGTTAATTAAATTATTGCAACATGCATAATAAAATAGTAATATGGAACTATAAGTTATCAATAAACTGAAACAATGCGATGCTGTTTTATAATGGCAGAAGTCGGGAGGAACAACGTATGAACAAAAGACTAATTAGCCTTGTTTTAACATTCATTATGTTGATTACAATGGTTCCATCAACTATTGTAGAGGCAAGTGAAGTAACGACAATGGAAAGAGTCAAAGCTTCGAGCAACCAATCAGAGGTCACGAAACCGGAGGAAAATACTATCTATGCGGTAAATCCACTGTATGAGGATGTTATCAGCATTGATGATTTAAAGAAAAAACTTGACTCATCAAATGATGAGCAACTCTTTGGGTCATCCACAGGACAGTATTTTTCTGATTATGACAGTGCCGTTTTATATCTCAGAAAGCAGATGGTTAGCAGAGAAACGGAAATAAACTTGAATTTTCCGGAATCTTGGTTTACTTCACACAAGGATGGGCTATATTGGGATTTATTATATGATGCAATGAAGTGCGACGATAGCTCTACCGGACAGGAGGGGGATGCACTTTTGTATGGATATGCAGGCTGTAATGTTTCATACAGTACTGCAGGATATATAAAATATACCATGGCATATCATTCTAATGCGGAACAGGAAGCAAAGCTGACAGAGGCTGTGGCTGAGGCAATGACAACACTGCAGCTTAATGGTCTCAGCGAAGCCAAAAAGATTACAAAGATTCATGATTATATCTGCAATCATGTCGATTATGCATACAATTCAACCGAGGAGCAGATATATACAGCTTATGGCGCTCTTTGCACCGGAAAAGCTGTCTGTCAGGGATATGCTGTGCTTTTCTACAGACTGTGCAAGGAAGCAGGGCTGTCGGTCAGAGTTATCAGTGGTACCGGAAATGGAGGACCGCATGCGTGGAACATAGTGCGAATCGGCAGCAAATACTATAACGTGGACTGTACCTGGGATGGACAGGATACAGCCACCTATAATGAGTTTCTGTTGAAATCAGAAGCTGACTTTAGTGATCATACCCGCGAATCATGGGAGGTGGCAGGCAACCATTATCTGGACTATACGTCTGCTGAGTTTAACGCGCAGTATCCTATGACTGAAAAATCATGGGATGAGTCGACTACATATGCGCATAGCGAGGAGGCCACGTCAGGTGCTGTGACACTAAAAGCAGAATGGAATGATCCTGTATTGGGACAGCCGACCACATTCCATGTTTCTGCAACAGGCGGATCAGGAAACTATAAATTCAGAATGGATGCACCGAGCTATTCGGACCCAAATCAATGGGCATTCGAATCAGTAGCGGATCCAAGCCGCGGTGAGTGGCTGAATTATACATCAGAGTGTGCTTCAAACGATTATACATTTACCATGACTGCTACAGGTACCTATAACTTTAGGTTTTATGTGATGGATAAAGCAGCAAATTTATACTATCTGCGACTGAATTTCAATATAAGTGTATCGGATGATAAATACCCGAGTGTTGACTCGATTGTCCGGTCTGCAGTAGCTGAGTGCAACAGCAAGACGGATGGCTCAGAGTATGCAAAAGCACTGTGGCTGCATGACTGGCTGCTTGAACAGCTTGAGTATGATAAAACCCTGAAATGGTCTTCGGCTGAGAGTGCGCTGACCAGAGGGCTTGGCACATGTCAGTCGTATGAGAGTGCATATGCAAAGCTCCTTACTGCAGCAGGAATAGAAAACAGCGAGACAAGGGATACCTATGATGGACACACCTGGAATGCAATGAAGCTGGACGGACTGTGGTATCAGACGGACTGCACCTGGGATGACAGCAGCGATAACTGGTATAGCTTTGACCAGAGACATTTGTATTTTGGGCTGACGGATGAGCTGATGGCCATAGCACATCCGGGACATAGCAAAATTTATACTACCGACACGTATAAAACGCGTTCAACAAGTCTTGCCGACAATTATTTTGTCAGGGCAGGAGATGCCGAGAAGTGGGCAAAGGCTTATGCAGACAGGATTCAGAAAAATCTGGATGCAGGGAAGACAGAGTTTAAAATAGCAGCAGACAATTCTTCTTATCCGCCAAGTATTTCCGGTATTCAAAATGGTATTACAGCGTATGCGATAAATCAAATGACGTGGACTACAGACAAGGCAGCGGTAACATTAAATGCTACAGGAAGTGCAAAGAGCTTTACATTTACAGCTGAATACGCTTCAGAGAGTCCTGCGGTCAGCTTGTATGGCAGAAGCATAACCCTTAAAGACAACATTGATGTAAACTATTACATGGAAATGTCTGATTCTGTGTTTGAGCATGATGCTTATCTGGAATTCAAAATCGCTGGTCAGACATATAAGATTAATGCGAGTGACGCCGCTGAGGTAAATGAGAACGGTAAAACCTTATACAAGTTCTCATGTCCTGTGAATGCGGCACAGATGTCTGATACCATCAAGACAAGAATAGTGATTGATAACAAGACCGAGGAAGAGTATTCCTACAGTGTAAAGGAATATGCAAGCGAGCTCCTGTCAAAATCAAACGAGTATCCGGCAGAAACGGTTAAGCTGGTGAAGGCGCTCTTAAACTATGGAGCTGCAGCGCAGACCTTCTTTAAATATAACACTGACAATCCGGCAAATGGTATTTTAAGCGATGCCGATAAAGCTGTAGATGCGGCTGATTTTGATGCATATAAGGCTGTTATTAAAGCGGGTAGTGCAAATGGTCAGAATAATGGACTGTCATATTACGGAAGCTCCCTGATATGTAAGTCTGAGATGACGGTAAGACATTATTTCATTTTAGATAATAGCAGTGATATTAATAATTATAAGTTCAGCTATATAGATACAGATGGCTATGAGGTCAGTCTGACGCCTAAAAAAGCCTCAGACGGCGGAATATACTGTGTAGATATAAGCGGAATAATGGCATGTGGCCTGTATAAGAACTATGTATGCAGGGTTACAGGTATGGACAGCTCACAAATCATAGAGCTTAATTATGGCCCGTTAAGCTATGCATACAGCGTTGCAAACGATAAAGACTCATCAATAGAATTAAAGAATCTGATGAATGCGCTGTATATGTATTCTGAGATGGCGAGAAAGGTAAAAGATATTTAAAAAACTTTTAACAAGAATAATCGGTTCAGCTATGGTGGCGACACTGCTTATATCAACCACACAGGTGGCTGCAACGGAGTCTGTAATAAATGAGGACGGAAGAAGAACTGAGATGACACAGGTTCAAAATCTGTTGCAGTCATATCAGGGAGGAGGACGACAAATTGGATGAACTTAAATTGGAACTTGAAAATTGTTACGGCATTCAAAAATTGAATACCACTATAGATTATTCAAATAATAATGTGGCTGTAATATATGCGCCAAATGGCACTATGAAATCTTCGTTGGCTAAAACATTTGAAGCTATTCGTGATAATAAGCCTGTTGAAGAGAAGGTGTTTGGTCTTAAAAGTAAGTGCAATATCACTGATGAGAAGGAAATGCAGCTATCAGGGGATAGTATAATTGTAATAAATCCGTTTAACGAAAATGCATTTGAAAATCAGGGGTTATTAATGGCAAATGATGAATTGCGTAAGAAGTATTTGCTAATTCATAAATCGATTGATGATAAGAAGAATAGTTTATATGATCAGATAAAGGAAAAATTTAAGTATTCTTCAAGAAGCGGCTTTGATGTTAGAACTATGATGTTAAAAGATTGGAACTGTTTACCAAAGGCAGAGTATGAATGCTTGGAAACAATACTTGATCTTTTACATGATCCATCAATGCAATGTTCGTTAAAAGATGATGAGCTTGACTATAATGCATTATTCAATGACAAAATCTATGCATTGATTACTTCAGGAGAAACTTCAGAGCTGATTGGAGAGTACGAAAAGAAATACAATGAACTAGTTGATAAATCTCTGTATATGCAAAGAGGAATAATAGACCATAATAATTATGGGAATATAAGTAGCGTATTGGGAAATAATGGATTTTTTATCGCTAATAATGAAGTGAAGCTAAATGCTAAAGATGGAAGTAATAGTATTGTTGTTAAGTCTCAAAAAGAATTAGATGACCTTGTAAAAAAAGAAAAAGAACAGGTACTTAACACAAAAGAAATCAAAGATTTGTTTGAAAAAATTAACAAAGCAATAAGTAAGAATAAGGACACCCAGGCGTTCAATGTTTTTTTGCAAAATCACCAAGACATTATTGGTGAATATAAAAATATAGATAACTTTAAAAGAAAAATATGGGTTAAAGCATTTTCAGTATATGAATCTGAACTTCGAGAATTATTAGAAGATTACAAGAAAGCACAAGATGATTTGAAAAATTTACAAAGTGCAGCAAAAAGTGAAACTACTGATTGGAAAAGAGCCTTAGATTTGTTTGAAGAACGTTTCTATGTTCCGTTTAGTATAGAACCTTCAAATCAAGAGGATGTTATTTTAAATGAGGAATTACCTAGCTTCAAATATATTTTTTCGGATAATCGTGGAAATAAAGAAATTACAAAAGATAATTTGCTCAACATTCTTAGTACGGGAGAAAAGAGAGCATATTATATTTTGAACATGATTTTTCAAATTTTAGTATCAAAAAAAGATGGAAAAGAGAGACTTATTATATTAGATGATATTTCAGAGTCTTTCGATTATAAAAACAAATATGCAATAATAGAGTATATTAGTGACATAGCGGAATATACCGACAAGAATGGAGATAAACTGTTTAAAGTTTTATTGCTGACACATAATTTTGACTTTTATAGAACTGTAGCATCAAGAATAACCAAACATGGAAATTCTTATATTGCTTTTTCAAGTGATGGGGAGATTAAGTTCGAAAAAGGACAATACACAAAAAATATTTTTTCAAATTATAAAGAACGATTGACAAAAAAATATGGTGATAATATTATGGTTGCATCTATCCCGTTCGTTCGTAATTTAATTGAATATACAGAAGATGATAATAATACTGATTATTTATTGCTTACGAGTGTTCTGCATTATAAGACTGATACGCAAACAATAACATTAAAGCAAATTCAGGATATATTTAACCAATATTGGTGTAAAAATGATAATGTTGAATTTGCTGTAGGTCGTGAAAATGACTTAATTTATAATGTTATTATGGCAGAGGCGGATAAAATAGTTGATGTTGAAAAACTAGAGATAGAAAATAAGCTTATTCTTTCAATGGCAATTAGATTAAAAGCCGAGTTGTATATGAAAGATAAAATTTTGGCTGATATTTCGAATGGGAGTGATATCATGAGTGATATTTATTCTAAGAAGAATCAAAGTGCATGGTTAACCAAAGCATATAAGCAATATATTAACGATGACGCGATGAATACATTAGAATTGGTTGCTATGATTACGCCAGAAAATATTCATATAAATTCATTTATGTTTGAGCCGATTTTAGATATGTCAATAAAGCAATTATATGGTTTGTATCAAAATGTTAAGGCACTAAAAGTTGAGTCATAAAAATACGAGATTGTTGATTTACTATTAGAATGATGGGTAGAAAGGGTCAGGCACCAATGTGGTCAAAATAGCGTCAATTTAAGCAAAAATATGGCGTAATCATGGCGCACATAATTTGATATTTAACAGGAAAATTTATCAGAAACTATATCGAAATTTTTATTTAAAAAAAGCGTACTTTTCCAGAGACTTTTAATTAAATTGGTCTCTGGAAAGTGAATGTTGAATTAAGATTTTGAAATTAAAAAGCAATTTTAAGGTTGTTAAAATGTGTGCGCCCTTTCATTCTGAGTTTCTTTCGTTTGTATGACCTGCCGGGCATGATTTGAGACCGACATTTTACAGCTACATCCTGTAAATCGTCAATATAAAGCAAATCAGAAATTCCACATAAAATTTTAGGGAGCTTCTTGTATACTTTAAAGAGTAAAAGGGATTGACCAAAAAGAATACCTCAAGAAAATTTAGATTATTACTGACTTGGCCAGTTGGTAAGAAATCTAAAAACACAAGAGGTATCTAAAATGAATATTAAAGCAAAAAAGGCAAAAGTACAACCATTATCAAAGAAATCAGTGATAAATATTTTATCACAGTATGAAATTAAAAAGAAAGTACAGGTGATTGAACAGGAACTTAAGGCTTCAACATGGCGTGAGCTGGAAACAAAAGGCAAATTTGAGAAGAATGACAAACTCTCTTTCATCTCTGAATAGATGCTTATTGTTGGATGCGATATAGGCAGTGAAATTCATTATATCAGAGCAATTGACACCAGAGGAAGAGAACTCAGCAAAGGAGCTTTTGAATTCAGTAATTCATCTGAAAGCTTTGCCAGTGCAAAGGCATGGGTGCTTAAACTTGTAGCAAAGAATGATAAAAAACAGATAGTGCTGGGTCTTGAACCAACAGGTCACTACTGGTTTGCAATCGCTGCATGGATGGTTTCAAATGGAATCAGCGTTGTTCAGGTAAATCTATATGCTGTAAAGCGGAGCAAAGAGATTGAAGATAACAGCCGGCTCAAGGATGACAGAAAAGATACTAAAATAATTGCCAACCTTGTAAAAGATGGAAACTATAGAATGCCTTATCTCCCAGAGGATATTTATGCAGACATGAGAAGCAATACAATTCCAGAGCCTTACCGAGCTTCTGGCAGACCAGAGGCTGGGCAGGGGTCTGGATAGGAAACCCGTAAATGAAGGAGTTTGAGACAGAACTGCATCCGTATCAAGACCAACTGAGTAAAAAGCGGTATCGCGTCCACTGAATTAATCAGTACCGTTATGAGCGAAGGCAGGTCGGTAACTAATCAAATAAAAACAAGAGCTGTAGCCGGCATCGGTTTTTTCCGTGGGGCATGACCACGTCTAGGAGCTTGGCTGGCACTCGGTGTATGGATAGATGGGACGAAGGAAGTTGGGACACGATCCCATTAGACACGGAAGGTTCATCATCATAGTTTAGCAGAGGGAAAATAGCCTTTATAAAGCAAACAGAATGGATGCTTTTAAAGTGATACCCAAATTTAAGCTATTCGGTACAAGATACTACGATATTCATCACCACCGGCTCTGTTTTAGAGGTAAATAAAATACGTCAAAGCCAGTAAAATCAATAGATTTGGGCTTGACAGAATAGGAAGGTGCAATATATATGCTTTATAAATTATTTTTATTTTTATATCCAATGTTAATGCTTTTTATTTTTGCTAATTCAAGAAAAAAGATTAAGTATAACATTAGTGAATTTGCTTGGATAAAGGTGGATTTTTGCGTTTACTGGTTTTCTTTATTGTGTATGCTTGCATGTATAAGTATTTTGCATTCATTAGAAAAATACAGACCAGATTCGGAATTTGGTATTTTTATGTGTATATTATTGGAACAAGGAGGCGCAGTATTAATAGTCATTTTGTTAGGAGGATTTTTTAGTTTACTTTTGATTAGAAGTGTAGACTTAGACTATATATATTCTGATT
>OKSW01000390.1_pt1 | contig 18163 bp, 16 predicted proteins | sample 1606351 | NCBI WGS metagenome assembly OKSW01 (sample SAMEA3879565, study PRJEB24766) | human gut metagenome | biome: human-associated habitat; feature: feces | place: USA | collected 1985/1987 | reverse complement strand
TAAACTAACTGTGTTAGAAGAGTCTAACCAGGAGGGTTCGATATGCCATTATCTTTTGCAGATTTAAATTCAGTCAATACAATTAAAAAAATTGGTGGCTCTAAAGAACAACAACGACACTTAGAAAACTTAGGCTTTGTGCCTGGGACTGTGATTGTGGTTGTGAGTAAAACCAATGGAAATGTAATTGTGAATGTTAAAGAAGTTCGAATAGCCATTAGTGAAGAACTCGCAAGAAAGATCATGGTGTAGAAAGGAGTAATTATGACTTTAAAGGAAGTTTCAATTGGTCAAACAGTGACTGTAAAGAAATTGTCGGGTCAAGGAGCAACAAAACGAAGAATTATGGATATGGGAATTACTAAGGGTGTTGAGATATTTATCCGCAAGGTGGCACCGCTTGGCGATCCGGTAGAGGTGACAGTGAGAGGCTATGAGCTATCACTTCGTAAGGACGATGCCTCTATGATAGAAGTAGAGTAAATTTTTTTTGACTATAGGTTAGCAAATACAAACTATAGGCAGAATGAACAAACAAAAATAAGGAGATTAAAACATGGCAGTAAAAATTGCTCTCGCAGGAAACCCGAACTGCGGAAAAACAACACTGTTCAATGCCTTAACAGGTGCCAATCAGTATGTTGGTAACTGGCCTGGTGTTACAGTTGAGAAAAAAGAGGGAAAGCTTATCGGTCACAAGGATGTAGACCTGGTGGATTTACCGGGTATCTACTCACTTTCTCCATATACTCTCGAGGAGGTTGTTGCAAGAAATTACTTAATCGGAGAGCAGCCTGATGCGATTATCAATATCGTGGATGGAACCAATATCGAGCGTAATCTGTATCTGACAACACAGATTATCGAGCTTGGCATTCCGGTGCTTATGGCTGTCAATATGATGGACATTGTAAAGAAAAACGGAGACACAATCAATATCAAAGCACTTGGAGAGAAGCTCGGCTGTGAGGTTGTTGAGATTTCAGCTTTAAAGAAGACAGGAATCAAGGAGACTGCAGAGAAGGCAATCCAGATTGCAAAGTCAGGTAAATCCGTTCAGCGAGTACATCACTTCGCAGATGATGTGGAGAGTACAATCGCAGGCATCGAGGATAAGCTTGGTCTTGCAGTAGCAGAGAATCAGAAGAGATTCTTTGCAATCAAGCTTTTAGAGCGTGACTCAAAGATTTCTGAGGTGCTAAAGAGTGCTCCAAATGTAGATGCAGAGATTAAAGCTCTCGAGGACAAATACGATGATGACACAGAGAGTATCATCACAAACGAGAGATATCAGTACATATCTTCAATCATCGGTTCATGTGTAAAGAAGGCACGCGCCGGAAAAGAGACGGTATCAGACAAAATTGATAAGATTGTTACAAACAGATTTTTGGCACTGCCTATTTTCGCACTCATCATGTGGGCTGTATACTATGTTGCAGTATCATCACTCGGTGGAATTGTAACAGATTGGACAAACGACACACTATTTGGTGAGTGGATTCAGCCGGCAGTACAGACATTTATGGAAAATGTAGGCTGCTCTGAATGGCTTGTATCACTTGTAGTTGACGGTATCATCGGAGGTCTTGGTGCACCTATCGGATTTGCACCACAGATGGCTATCGTATTCTTATTCCTCTCAATCCTTGAGGACTGCGGATACATGGCACGAGTAGCTTTCATCATGGACAGAATCTTCCGTAGATTCGGTCTCTCAGGAAAGTCCTTCATCCCATTCCTCATCGGATCAGGATGTGGTGTACCCGGAATCATGGCAACACGTACTATCGAGAACGAAAAAGACCGTCGTATGACAATGATGACAGTAACAAATATCCCATGTGGAGCAAAGCTTCCTGTTATCGCACTTATCGCAGGCTTTATCATGGGTGACGGCTGCTGGTGGATGGCACCTCTTATGTACTTTGCAGGAATCGGCCTCACAATCATCTACTGTATCATTTTAAAGAAGACAAGAGCATTTGCAGGAGAACCTGCACCGTTCGTAATGGAGCTCCCACAGTATCATATCCCTTCAGTAAAGGGTGTGCTGTTACACGTATGGGAGAGAGTATGGGCATTCATTAAGAAGGCCGGAACAATCCTTTTCCTCTGCTGTGCAGTTATGTGGTTCCTTTCAAGCTTCGGCATCCAGGATGGCGCATTCGGACTTGTTGACAAAGAAAACAGCTTACTCGCAGTAATCGGATCTGCAATCGCAGTTATCTTTGCACCACTTGGATTCAATACATGGCAGGCAGTTGCATCATCACTCTCAGGCTTTGTGGCAAAAGAGGGTATCGTTTCAACAATGGGTGTACTCGCAGGACTTGGAGAGGTAGAAGAGTATGCAGTAAGCATGCATGATCAGTTTGCAGCATTCTTCCCAACAACAATGGTAGCAGTATCATTCTTGCTGTTCAACCTGTTTGACTCACCATGTCTTGCAGCTATCTCAACAACAGCAAAAGAGCTTAACAACCGTAAGTTCTTCTGGTTTACAATCATTTTCCAGAATGTATCAGCTTACTGTGTAACACTTATGTTTTACCAGATTGTGGGACTTTGCATAGGTGAGGTAGCTTTCAACTTCTGGACAGTAGTTGCATTTGTACTCCTTGCAGGTGTATTATACTTATTGTTCAGAAAAGACCCTAATAAGGCAACAGCAAAGAGCACTTCATTTGCGGCATCAAACGTGTAATAGGCGTTTAAATGAGAATCAATCTGGAATTTAACACAGCAGACCTCATAGCAGTCATAGTTCTTCTGTGCCTGCTGGGGCTTGCCGTAAAGATAATAATAGGATTTTTCAAGGAAAAGAAATAATGCAGTAGTATATTTAGTAGCATTTGTAGTGAATAGGAGATGATGACATGCTGGCTGATATCATTGTAATTGCAATTCTCGTAGTGATAGTTGCACTTGTAATCAGGACAATAATCAAATCAAAGAAAGCAGGCAAGAGCCTGCAGTGTGGAATGGACTGCAGCCATTGCAAAGGCTGTCATTAATCCACGGCATGGTGTGTATGAAGCACAGGATGGGCATTTCATGGAAAGACCTCATCTGCCGCTTAAGCTGCATCTGCCGGCATCGGTAACGATAGGAGGATGTATGTCGAAAGAAGCAATAGAGCAAAAAGAGGTAATCGTTGGCAAGCTAAAGGACAGCGGATGCAGGATTACAAAGCAGAGACTTATTTTACTTGATGTAATCCTCGAGGGCGAGTGCGGAAGCTGCAAAGAGATTTATTACCGGGCATCGAAGATAGACCGCTCTATCGGGACTGCTACGGTGTATCGGATGATCAATACGCTCGAAGAGATTGGAGCGATTGACCGCAAAAATATGTATAGAGTGCAGGTGTCATAAGCCTGGTTTTATAGGAATTGTATAAAAAGAAGAACGGCAATAAGGAAAGCACACTGAGAATTAAAGATTCTTAGTGTGTTTTTTGTTGCAATTAATTGAGAATAAAAAGTGTAAAAATGGCAAAAAAATACTTGACATATAAGTATAAGTAAGATATATTTAACTCAGGTTAGAGATAACTAACACGAAAGGAGCCAAAATGTGCCAGGAAGTATTTCAGATTGCTATGAGCATGGATTTAAAGAGCGTGGAAATGCAGCTTGCCCTCCAGTGTGCCCCGCTAATTACAGGAGCGAGAATTTCAAATATGCTCATGATAGACAGCACTGATGAGAGTGCCATGAGAGTGATTCTGAGGGCTTCCGGGATATCACATTTCAGGCTCGCAGCAAGGAATGAGAAAACCGCCTTCCTCTTATTCCGCAGGAGCCTCTTAGAAGCATATCTGAATAATTCAGAGGCTTTGGACATACTAAAGAAAGCGGGATATGAGGATTTTTCATTCGGCAAGATATTACTTAGATTCAAAAAACGCTACGAAGCGTATCTGAATGATGAACACAAGCAGTTTCCACATGAGATGGGGCTTTTGCTTGGATATCCGATAGAGGATGTGAGAGGCTTTATAGAGCATAACGGATGCGGCTGCCTGTATTCAGGATATTGGAAGGTGTACCGCAACGTACCACTCAAAAAGAAGATGTTTGAGGATTTTGAAAAGGCGAAGGAAAGTGTCATACAGCTATTGGCCGAGGATATAGATATGAGGCTGATACTGGAAATATATAAAGAAGAACCGCAGCAGATAGCGGTATAGGAGGAATTAAAATGAGCAAAATCAGTGTAGTTTATTGGTCACAGTCAGGCAATACAGCAGCAATGGCAGAGGCAGTTGCAAAGGGCGTCACAGATGCCGGAAAGGAAGCAGAAATCGTATTCGTAAGCAGTGCTTCAATAGATGAGCTTAAATCAGAGACAGCATTCGCACTCGGATGCCCTGCAATGGGTGCAGAGGTACTTGAGGAGGGCGAGATGGAGCCGTTTGTCACAGAGCTTGAGGGCTGCGTGGCAGGTAAGACAATCGGTCTGTTCGGTTCATACGGATGGGGCGATGGCGAGTGGATGCGCGACTGGGTAGAGCGAATGACAGCAGCCGGAGCTACAGTGGTAGGCGGCGAGGGTGTTATCTGCCAGGATGCACCGGACGATGATGCAAAGACAGCCTGCGAGGAGCTTGGAAAGAAGCTGGCAGCGGTATAAGCAAATCAGACTATAGCGTGGCCGCGACAACAGGAATGGCCACGAAAAATATATTTTATCTCCGCAAAGTATAAACTTTGCTCCTAGTGTAAATCTGGGCCGGCGAACTTCCTATTCGCCGGCCCGCTCTCTTTTTTCATGATATTTTGCTATTGTCTAATCAGAAAGAATGTAATAAAAAATTCGCAGATTATTACAATCTGCGAAAATCACCTCTGTTAAAAAACACTAGATATATAATAAAACTTAAGTCGTTTTGTGTCAACTATTGTATCTTTTTTTGTATCTTTTTACATTTTTAATGGAATATTGGGATGTATTTTATATATTTTTTAGTTTTAGATGGTCAAAATTGTGGTCAGAAATAAATTAAATTATATTGACATTATATATCCGATTTGGGTATAATAACAAAAAGAGTAACCAAATTGGATATATTTTTTATGGGAGGTTTGTTATTATGAACATTAAGGAAATACGAAATACTACCGGCCTTTCGCAACGTAGTTTTTCAAAGATGTTCAATATACCAATAAGTACATTGCAAAAATGGGAGCAGGGAGAAAGCTCGCCAACGCCGTATATTATAAAATTGATTGCCAACCAGTTACCGATAGATAATGATAATATGTGTAAAATTGAAGATAATAACGGTAAGATTTATTATTATAACAGAGACGCTGGGTATTTAATTGATTCAATAGGTACAAAAATCAAGATAGGTGAAGATCTTGATGGTGTTAAGGAAAAAAATCTTTCATTATATGTGGCTGATTTATTTGAATCCTATTATGAAATAGTTGATAAATTTAATCGTGACTGTAGACTTGATAAAACAGAAGATATTATATGGAGTTAATATATGGCGAAGAAAATAGCTAAAGAATACTATTTAATGCATAAAGATATACCTGTTTGCCTGATGGAGCTGACAGAAGGTGGAACTCTCGGAAATTACAGAAAAAATGAAGCAGCTCTTGCCCACTTTCCTATAGGTGGACAGATGAATGATATGAAATTTCATGATTGGTGGAAGGACAGGGCTATTCCTAAGACGAGGCACGGAGCTAAGACTGCCCTGCAAAGACTTGGATATTCTTCAACAAACAGTGCTTTGGTAGATAATTTGGCCTTAAGTTTGTCGGATTGTTATTGGATTAAACCTCGTGGTGAAGATATCGAATGGAAAGATGTAAATCTGTTTACAAATGATTTCGTAGATACATTTGGTGAAATAACACTAAACAAGGACAATTTACTTGATTTAAGGAAGAAAACAAAATTTAACTGCGCTGCTTCACAGGGAGAACTTCAGAAAAAATGGTGTATTGACACTTCAGGCCGCAGATATATGATTAAAGGTAATTATGGAGAATCATACCAGCAAAGTATAAACGAACTATTTGCAACAGAACTTCATAGAAAACAAAAATTTGAAAATTTCACAGTATACACTCCCACATTGTTAACAGTAGAAGGTGGAATTGAAGGACTTGGATGTCTTTCATATGATTTTTGCTCAGAAAATCTGGAATGTATCAGTGCATGGGAATTATTGCAATCAGTCAAGCTTAAGCAAAATGAATCATATTATTATCCATTGAAAAAGGTCTGTCTTGGTTTGGGAATAAAAGAAGAAGAGTTTGATTATTTTATGGATTATGAAATAATGACTGACTATCTCATTTCAAATACCGACAGACACATGAATAATATTTCTATAGTCAGAAATCCTGACACATTAGAAATACTTGGATTTGCACCTATATATGATTCCGGTAATTCTATGTTCTATAATATTCCATACGAGCATCTTGGTTCAATTCGTATTGATGAGATAAAGACACATTCTTTTATTTCTAAAGAAGTACGGCTTCTATCATATGTAAAGGATAGAAATATTGTAAATATTGATAAAGCAGAAATGGATTTTAGTTTGTATAAAAAAGATTTAATCGAACGTCATATGCGTATCCCAAGGCTACAAGCATTATATGAAAAGAAACTCACAAAGCTGAGAGCATTCCAAAATGGTAAAGACATATGGAAAACAGATAAATATTAAGTATTTCATTCCTCTTCTATTGAAATAAATAATCACAAGGAGGCATACATTATGTCAAGAAGAGGAACCAACATCAGAAAGAGAGCCGACGGACGCTGGGAGGGCCGCTACTACATAGTAGACACAGCCGGCAGTAAAAAGTGCAAATCGGTATACGGCCACAGCTATAAGGAAGTAACAGAAAGGCTGCTTTCAGCAAAAGCAGCTTCACTTAATCAAACTATAGCCCCAAAGCAGTCTGCTATCACCGTAAAAGAAGTCGCTGAGAAATGGCTTGAAAGTATAGCATCCAGCCGGAAGTGCTCTACCATTCAAAAGTATTCTACTATATACAACAAATATATCAAACCAAACTGGGGAGAAAGTGTCATAGATCAGTTAAATCACAATGAAATACTTAAGCTACTGCCTGAGACAGCCGGTGAGAGCGTTACAAAGAGCATACTTTGTATATTCAATTCAATCCTTGCATATGGAGCTGCCACATATGGCACCGTAGAAATTCATCTGTCGTACCGGGCAAAACGTTCATCCGTCACATCCTCAAATAACATAAATACAATCAATACAACAGACCAGCAAAAGCTAACCGAGTATCTTCTTACCGAGCTTGATATCTATAAGCTCGGTATTTTATTGTGCCTTTTTATGGGGCTGCGTTTAGGAGAAATTTGTGCCCTGAAATGGGAAGATATCGACATGATTAGTCGCACTCTGCATGTCAATCGCACAGTGCAGAGACTACCGGTAGATACGGTACACACATCCGGTTCATCACAAAATAACCACACAGCCACGAGAAAGACTTCTTTATATATAGATTCACCAAAGACTTCAAATTCACTTCGTGAGATTCCTATTCCGGACTTTATATATGACAAGCTGTCAGATTATTATAACACTTCAATAAAAGGTGACTCTTATTTTCTAAAGAAAAATCAGCCTATGGATCCCCGCACTTATCAGAATAGATTTCATATCTATATAAGAGAAGCAGGTATCGGGAATACTCACTTTCATGCATTGCGCCACACCTTTGCAACAAACTGTATCAGCAGCGGCGCCGACGCTAAGAGTGTAAGTGAGATTCTTGGACATTCCAATGTAAATATTACATTGAATCGCTATGTGCATCCAAATCTGGAGACTAAGCGCTCCGCAATCAATTCTATAGTTATCCCATAAATGGTCAGAAAAATGGTCATATTTATATAAAATGCTTATTTTATACATAAGGGAGGTTGGATTTCGCAGATTGTAATAATCTGCGAAATCCAACCTCCTTTTTAATGTAGTGTTTCACCCGGAGGCAGCAAATGAGCATACATCTTTACAAACACAACGAAGATGCATACAGAGCAGTCGAGACCATGCTGGAGGAAAAGCAGATGGCAGCCGTCATCCATCCGACAGGCACGGGCAAGTCGATGATAGCCTTCAAGCTTATAGAGCAGCATCCACACAAACACTTTCTATGGCTATCGCCAAGTGAGTACATCTACAAGACACAGCTTGAGAACATAGACACACAGTTCTCAAACATAGAATACATGTCGTACAGCAGACTCATGAAGCATGAGAACAGCATAGACACTCTGCGCCCGGATTATATCATACTCGATGAGTTCCACCGCTGTGGAGCCGCAGAGTGGGGCAAGAGTGTGAGAAAGCTTCTTGAAGCATATCCGAAGGCAAAGCGCCTGGGGCTCTCAGCGACAAACATACGCTATCTGGACAACCAACGCAATATGGCAGAGGAGCTCTTTGAGGGCAACATAGCCTCAGAGATGACACTCGGAGAAGCAATCGTGAAGGAAATACTTCCGGAGCCTAAATATGTTATAGCCATGTATTCATACAAGAAAGAGCTCGAACAACTGAAAAAACGAATCGAGGGCTTATCAAACCCGGGACTTGTATCGGAAAATGAAAAGCTTCTAGAGCAGCTAAAGCGTGCACTCGAGCAGGCAGACGGCCTCACAGAGGTCTTTGCCAGACAGATGACGAAGCCGGATGGCAAATACATAGTATTCTGCTCAGGCAGAGAGCACATGGATGAGATGAAGGAGCAGGCTACCGACTGGTTTAGCAAGGTGGACAAAAAGCCACACATATACACAGCGTACTACAACGAAGCATCGACCAGCAAAGCCTTTGCCGAATTCAAAAAGGACACAGGAAGCCACTTAAAGCTCCTCTACTGCATAGACATGCTGAACGAGGGCATACATGTGGACGATGTGGACGGAGTAATACTGCTTCGCCCTACAGTGTCGCCAATCATCTATCTGCAGCAGATAGGCAGAGCCCTGTCAGCAGGAAGCAAAAATCAGCCGGTCATATTTGACCTGGTCAATAACTTCGACAGTCTCTACTGCATAGATTGCCTGAAAAACGAGATGCAGGAAGCATTTTTGCTGTATCCGGACACTCACTCGCCAAGAGAGCACTTTGACGACAGATTCCGCATTATAGACGAGACCAAGGACAGCAGGGAAATATTCATGCGCCTGCAGGAGAATCTGGGAAGTGCTTGGGATACATACTATGAGGCAGCAAAGCAGTGGTATGAGGAAAATGGTAATCTCAAGATACCAAAGAGCTATGTCACAGGGTCAGGCCTCACACTGGGAGCATGGATAAACACCCAGAGGCGTGTGAAGTCAGGCAATATATCCGGAAACCTCACCTGGGAAAAGATACAAAAGCTAAACGACATAGGCATGATATGGGATGTCACGGACTCAAGCTGGCAGGAGGTACTTGAAGAGCTGAAATGCTACCGCAATACCTACGGCAATCTGGACATCAAGGCCAAATACGTGTCGCCTACAGGCTTTAGGCTCGGCTCATGGATCAACAACATACGCTTCAAGGTGAAAAAGTACGGCATAGAGCAGGCACTCACCGATGAGCAGAGAAAAGCACTTGAGGAGCTTGGCATGATATGGGACCACAACAAGCAGAAGTGGGAAGAGTACTACAGCGCAGCCAAGGCCTACTACAAGGAGCATGGAAACCTCGAAGTACCTGCAAAGTACGTCACAGCAGACGGCATACCACTTGGACGGTGGCTGTCAAACCAGACCAATAGCCACTTAATGACAAACGAGCAGCTAAAGCGCCTGCAGAGCATAGGCTACAGGTCAGAAAGCAAGACTGCCATACAGTGGAACAGGAAATTTGAGCTTGCAAAAACATATTACGAAAAAAACGGCAATCTGGACGTGCCGGTATCATATTCCACAGACGGAGTGAAGCTGGGACGCTGGATATCAAATATCAGATGCAAAAGAAAAAACCCTAACGCCAGCGGCATGGTGCTCGACACAGAGCGCATAGCAAGGCTTGACAGCATAGGGATGAACTGGAAATAGGGTAATCAGGAAATACAGGGAGACATAGAAAAAATGTACAGAAAGAAAGGAAGAGGCTGGACCAAGCATATAGATTTTATGCTCTTAGATGTCCTGTGCATGCAGATAGCATTCATAGTTTCATACATATGGCGCTTTGGACCTGGCAATCCATACACAGATAAGGACTACAGGATATTGGCAGCAGCATTTCTGCTCATAGATTTCTTCGTGGAAATAGTATTCGATGCCTTCAAAAATGTATTGAAGCGCGGCTATCTCGATGAGCTCATAGCTACATGTAAGCATGTGGTGCTTGTAGAAATATTAACAACCTTCTTCCTGTTCACCACACAGATGGGCGAGATATATTCGCGTATGTCTTACTACATCATGATTCCAATATATATTCTCGTGTCGTACTTAGGCAGAGTGGTGTTAAAGAAAATTATCAAAAAAAGAAGCTTTGCTTCATCGAAAAAATCACTCTTTGTCATAGCACCGGAAAAGCTCCTTGAGGAGACACTTCACGGATTAAAAGAAAATGGCTTTGGATACACACAGATAGTGGCAGCGGCAACAGATGCCAATCTGAAGGGCAAAACAATATGCGAAATACCAATAGTTGCAAATCATGATGGAATAGTGGACTACGCCTGTGAGGAATGGGTTGACGAGGTGCTTATCCCACCGTGTGCGGAGAGCGAATATCCCTACGAAATGGCAGACATATTCCTGGAGATGGGAATAGCTGTTCACAGAGGCATTACCAAAAACAAAGCCATGGCAGGCAGCTTTAATCAGATAGAAAAAATAGGTGACTACACAGTCATCACAGCCAGCATGAACTATGCCAGCACCACACAGCTTCTTGCAAAAAGAGGTATGGACATGCTCGGAGGACTGGTCGGATGCATCATCACCTTGATAGTGACGATATTTGTGGGACCGGCAATATATATCGCATCACCCGGACCGATTTTCTTCGCACAAGAGCGAATCGGCAGAAACGGCAGAAAGTTCAAGATGTACAAATTCAGAAGTATGTACATGGATGCCGAGGAGCGAAAGAAGGAGCTCATGGCACAAAACAAGGTGAGCGACGGAATGATGTTCAAGATGGACTTCGATCCGAGAATCATAGGCAACAAGATACTGCCGGATGGAACAAAAAAAAACGGCATAGGACAGTTTATCAGGAAGACATCCATAGATGAGCTGCCACAGTTTTGGAACATCCTCAAAGGAGATATGAGTCTGGTGGGAACACGACCACCAACACTCGATGAGTGGGAGAAGTATGAACCACACCATAGGGCCAGAATGTCATTCAGACCGGGACTGACCGGGCTGTGGCAGGTGAGTGGCAGGAGTAATATCACGGACTTTGAGGAAGTGGTGAGATTGGATACCCAGTATATTGGGGAGTGGAGTGTGAAGAATGATATAAGAATTATTTTTCATACAATTGTGGGAGTTTTAAAGAATGACGGAGCCATGTAAAAGGAGAAAATTAAATGAGAATATTGGTGACAGGAGCTAATGGATATCTGGGACAAGGAATTGTAAAAGCAATTATTGAGTCAGGAAATAAAGTAATAGCAACAGATTTTAAATTAGATAATGTGGACACAAGAGCAACAAAAATTGAAAGTGATATTTTTTCGATAGAAGATCCATATGAGTATTTTGGAAAACCGGATGCATTATTACATTTAGCGTGGAGAGATGGATTTGTACATTATTCTGATGCACATATACTGGATTTTCCAAAACATTATGAGCTTATAAAGAAAATGGCAGAAAGTGGGCTGAAGCATATTGCTGTAATGGGAAGTATGCATGAAATAGGATTTTTCGAGGGAAGTATTAACGAAAAAACACCATGCCATCCTACTACACCATATGGAATTGCAAAGAATGCTTTGAGAGAACTCACAGAAATGATTTGCAAGCAGAATAATATAGTGTTTCAGTGGCTTAGAGGATATTACATAGTTGGCAATTCTAAATATGGTTCATCTATTTTTTCGAAAATTACTGCAGCAGTTGAAGAAGGAAAAAAAGAATTTCCATTTACATTAGGTCAGAATCAGTATGATTTTATTGATTATCCTGATTTTTGTAACCAAGTAGCAGCAACGGTTGGACAACAAAGTGAACAGGGGATAATCAATATTTGTTCTGGTAGACCTGAAAAATTAGCTGATAGAGTTGAACGATTTATTAAAGAGAACAATTACGATATTGAATTGCAGTATGGAGTTTTTCCAGATAGACCTTATGACTCTAAGGCTATTTGGGGAGATGACAGTAAGATACTAAAAATTATGAAAAATATGTAAAGGATAATAATTATGATAATTACAAAAACACCTTTTAGAATGTCGTTTTTTGGTGGCGGAACAGATATGGAAGATTATTTTAAGGAAAATAGAGGGGCTGTTATTTCGACTACATTTGATAAATATTGTTATGTGAATGTTAGACATTTACCACGATTCTTTGAGTGGTCAAATGAATTATCATATAGCAAAACAGAAAGAGTAACCGATGTAAATGATATTAAACATCCGGCAATACGCGAGGCAATGAAAATGCTTGATATGCATGAGATTCGACTTACATACGAGGCGGATTTACCAGCAAGATCTGGATTGGGAACTAGTTCATCGTTTGCAGTTGGAATGCTGAACGCTTTTTATGCGTTAAAAGGTAAATATGCGGATAAAAAGAAGTTGGCAGATGAGGCAATATATCTTGAACGTGTCTTATGTGCAGAAGCAGGTGGATGGCAAGATCAGATAGCTGCTTCATTTGGTGGCTTTAATAGGATAAATTTTGGTCCAGATGGTTACGAGGTACTTCCTGTAATAATTTCTCCTGAACGTAAAAATCAGCTTAATGACAATTTATTGATGTTTTTTACAGGATTCACTCGTTTTTCTTCTGATGTTCAAAAGGCAAATAATGTTGGAAGTACAGAAGAAAAGCGAACGAGATTAAAGAAAATGTATGAATTGGTTGATGAAGCTGAAAATATTCTTACTGATAAGAACAGAAGCCTTGATGATTTTGGATATCTTTTGGATACCACTTGGAACTTAAAAAGAGGCACTGGGGTGGCTGTAAGTACAGGAAGTATAGATGAATTGTATAATAAAGGAATTGCGGCAGGTGCTTTAGGAGGTAAGCTCCTTGGTGCAGGTGGTGGAGGATTCTTGATATTTTATGTACAGCCTGAAAATCAAAAAAAGGTTAGGCAGGCAATGAAGAATTTGATGTATATACCATTTAAATTTGAAGAAGGTGGTACAAGGGTAATACATTATAGTCCGGAAGAGTTTGAGTTGGAAGTTGAGGAATGATTATGAGTGTGATGAGACAAATAGATGTATTAATTAGTAGATATCCAGAATTAGCAAATGAGAAAGAGAATATAATAGCTGCATATCAAATTATGGAGGAATGCTATAAGAGCGGTGGAAAAATATTAATTGCAGGCAATGGCGGTTCAGCAGCTGATTCGGAACATATTGTTGGTGAGTTAATGAAAGGGTTTGAGAATCCTAGAAGACTCTCACAAGAAAAAAAGAATAAATTGGTTTCTGTGGATCATGAAATGGGTGGAATTTTAGCAGAAAAACTTCAAGGCACACTCCCTGCTATTGCCCTCGATGGACATTTAGCACTTACCACAGCTTATATGAATGATTGCGAACCGCTTCTTTGTTTTGCACAACAGGTAAATGGTTTTGGCAATTATAATGATGTATTTCTAGGAATATCCACATCTGGTAATTCTAAAAACATTCTTTATGCTGCTATTGTAGCTAAGGCTAAAGGAATGAAAGTTGTTGGATTAACAGGAGCAAATGATTCAAAATTATCAGCGTTGGCAGATGTAACTATTAGGTCGTCTCAAACTAGAACTTATATGATACAGGAACATCATTTACCTATATATCATTGCTTATGCTTGATGTTAGAAGAAAGTTTTTTTGGAGGAAATGAATAATGAAAGTATTAGTAACTGGTGCTGGTGGAATGGTTGGATCACATATGGTCGAACTTTTACATAATCGTGGAGATGAAGTTATAGGTATTTGGCATAAAAATAAAAAGAATATTGAGCAGATTACATTACCAATAAAGTTTGTACAGTGTGATTTGAGATATGCGCAGGGTATTGATGAATTGATTATGGATTTTATGCCAGATCAGATTTATCATCTTGCTGCGCAATCTTATCCTACAGTATCATGGGTGAGCCCAACTGAAACAATTGATGTAAATATTAATTCTACAATTAATATTTATGAAGCTATCAAAAAAACAAGAAAATATATTGATAAGAATTATGATCCTATGGTTGTTGTAGCGTGTTCAAGTGCGGAATATGGTGAAACTCTTAATCAAATGCAGGGAAGAGGCGAAGTATATGTTAAGGAAAATGCACAATTACAACCTCTTCACCCGTATGGTGTGAGTAAGATGGGACAAGATCTTGTTTCGTTTCAATATTATATGAATGATAACATTCGATGTATAAGAGCGAGAATTTTTAATTCTACAGGTACAAGAAAAGTAAATGATGTCACATCTGATTTTACAAAACGCGCAATAGAAGCTGAAAAAACAGGAGTATGGAAATTAAGGGTAGGTAATCTTGAGACACAGAGAGCTATTATGGATCAGCGTGACTTAGTAAAAGGTCTTATGTTATTAGCAGATGAGGGAAAAGCAGGTGATGTTTACAATATTTCATCTGAGTATGTTTACAAGATGAGTGATATTGTATCAATGATAGAAAAGCAAATTAATCATAAGCTTGAAATAGAAATAGATGAAAAGCTAATTAGACCAACAGATGAAAAAATAATAGTTGGTGATATTAGTAAATTAAAGCAGGATACTGGTTGGGTGCAAGATATTGATATGGAGCAGACTATAGCCGATATGCTGAATTATTGGAGAAAAATACTTAAATGAGAAAAAAAGCACTTGTGATTCTAAGCAGATATTTGTGGCCGGTTGATGGTGGAAGAAAAGAATCATTAAATCATTATTTAAAAGAATTATATGATCATTATCGATATGATGTAACGGTACTTTGTTTCTTAGAAGCTTCGCAAAAAATAAGAAAAGAAGAACAGCCTTATTATGTCAATGAAATAATCCAATTGAAAGAGGTTGGAACAATACATAAAATATATAATGTATTTAAATTTTCTTTAAGTAGGGAAAAGTGGCCGTTTCAATGTTCATTGTATTATAGTAAACAGAATGAAAAATTAATTAAAAGTTATGTGAAAAAAATTAAGCCAGATTTGATATTTACAGAAATGATTCGAACCTGTCAGTATTATGCAGCATTTAAAAATACTAAAGCAATTAAGCTTGCAAATTTGGATGATTTGCTTTCGTTAAGATATAGAAGACAATTAGTTGCAAAAAATGCATCGGCAAGTTTTGCTGGTGCATATGGAGATAAGCTTCCAAAATGTATTGCTAAGTTTTTGAATGGTGGTTTTATAAAGAAAACTGTTCTTAAACTTGAATCAGAGAGATGTGAAATTTGGGAAAAGAAATTCTATAATTTGTATGACTATTCATTAATGACCTCTAATATTGAACGAGATATTTTAAATAATAAAATGAATGGAAATAAAGCAAAGACACTTTCGGTTGGTGTTGATTGTGATTATTATGGTAAACAAGTAAAAAGGGAGCTTGATGAAAAAGGCCTTTCTTATGTTGGTAATTTTTCAGTTGCATCGAATGCTGATACGCTTAAGATGATTGTTGAAAATATATTGCCCTTAGTTAAATGTGATTATAAATTTTATGTTATAGGAAAGTGTCCGGATAATATAAGGATACGATATAAGGATAATTCAAAACTTGTATTTTGTGGAAGAGTAGACGATTTAAGAGAGTATGTTAAAAGTACAGTACTTTTTTTATCACCAATATCATATGGTACAGGTGTGAAAACAAAAATTGTCGAAGCAATGGCAATGGGATTGCCTATAATTACAAATTCTGTTGGTATTGAAGGGATTCATGCTGAAATTGGAAAAGATATTATAGTTTGTGATGAGTATAATGAAATTGCAAGAGAAACGGAAAGACTATTAAATGATGAAGTTGCTAGAAAAATAATCGGACAAAATGCAAGAAAATTTGCTGAAAATACCTTTAGATGGGACAAGGTATTTGAGGTATATAAGGAAATGAGATTGTAATTATGAATATTTTATGGGTTTCTTTATATCCGCCATTACCTTTAAATTTTGGCGGACCAGTTGGAATATATCATAGACTGGTTGAGTTGTCTAAGTATAACAATATTTTTTTGTTTTACATTAATGAAGAAAATAATGCGACATACGACAAAAGACTTCAAGAATATTGTACAGAAGTACATTCGTATCCTAGAAATAAAATTTTGAACGTCGATACATTAAAAACTATATTAAAATATCCATTTACGGCTGCAACCAGAAATATCTCTCGTATGCAGGATGAAATTGAACAATGTATTAAAGAAAATAATATTAATCTTATTAATGTTGAGTTTCCACAAATGTGTGTAAATTTAGGAAGAGTTCATTTAAAACATAGGGAAATACCGATAGCATTGCATGAACATAACAATGAATGGCTTAGATTTTCTCAGATGGCAGATACAGTTTCGGGAATGAAAAGGATTCTATATAAACGAGAAGCTAACAGATTATATCGCTTCGAAAAGGAAATAGAAGATAGAGGGTTAATTAATTTATATACTTTTTTGTCAAATCAAGATCAGGAAAATTTTGCAAAAACTTTTAAAGTTGATATAAAGAGAACTCATTTAGTGCCATTAGGGGGCAATATAGTAGAGAATAATCATTTAAATAAAAGATTAGATGATGAAAAAATAATAATGTTTTGTGCAGCAATGGATTCTGAAATGAATCAAGAGGCAGTAATATGGTTTGTAAAAGAGATATTTCCTATTATTATAGAAAATATTGAAAAAGTAAAATTTTATATAGTTGGTAGAAATCCAAATAATGAGATTTTTGATATAGCAAACGAAGATATAATTGTTACTGGAACAGTTGAGGATTTAGGAGAATATTATTTAAAATCCGATTTAATAGTTATTCCACTTTTGCATGGTGGAGGTGTTAAAGTTAAATTGCTTGAAGCTATTGAATATAATAAGAACGTTGTTACAACATCAGTTGGAATAGAGGGAACTTTATTTGATAGGAACAATCAAATTCCTGTATGTGATGAAAAAGAAGAATTTGCAATGAAATGTATACAAATATTATCTAATGAAGATTATGCGGAAAAACTTAGATATAATACGAGACAATTTTTTCTAACACATTATACATGGAATCAAATTGGAAAAGAATATAATGAGATATTAGAAACGAGTGTAAGCGATTTTATTAATAAATAATTGTTCCTTTATATAATACGTTTAAAAGAAAATGATTACTTATTGATTAGTTTATTGTTATTAGAGTTGTTTAGGTAGGTTGATTAAATAATGGATATAAAAATTAAAATCGATCGTAAAAGCGTTATCGCATGTTTGTTTTTTTCACTGTTAGTGATAGCAAATTCGACTATTGCCGATAGATGTGGAATTATATCTGCATGTGAAGGAATTGCATATTTATTTTTATTTACTATTATTCTTTTACGAATACATGGAAAAAAAGTCTATCTAATTCATCATTTTTTTATTGTATTTGTTTTATTTAGTGTAGGTTTAGGACTGCAGAATATGAACTTTGCAACTAAGGTGAAACTTTTATTTACTATGTGGACTATTGGTTTTATTGTATATATGGGTGGAAGGGTTTTTAATCGTATTGAAGTATTCCGTAGTACTGCATATGCTATTTTATTTATATCAATAATGATTATGGTGTTATCAGTAGTTCTAGGAATAAATATGATAGGTATAAGTGAGGATTATGCTAGTAACTATTCAAGTATTGCATTTAATGGTGGAATTGTTGTAAAAAATTTTTTCGCTTCCACTATGCTGAGTTCTTTTATAGGAATTTATATTTTTAGAGTATATGGAAAAAAA
>OKSW01000380.1_pt1 | contig 18446 bp, 17 predicted proteins | sample 1606351 | NCBI WGS metagenome assembly OKSW01 (sample SAMEA3879565, study PRJEB24766) | human gut metagenome | biome: human-associated habitat; feature: feces | place: USA | collected 1985/1987 | reverse complement strand
TTGTGGAGTTTTATACTTAGATAAATTAGATTTAATGAATTGGAAAATGAGTCAGATGTCTGTCAATATGGAGATTTGTGATGGGATGAATTGGGTGGAACGAGCCATTAAAAAAGGTCTTGATACCATATTTGCTTTGTTGGGTTTGATAGTGTTGTCTCCAGTTTTTTTATTAGTTTATTTTTTATTAAAAAGGCAAGGTGATGGACCTGTATTGTTTAGACAGGAACGAATAGGGTACAAGGGAAAACCTTTTTATATATTGAAATTCCGGACAATGAGAGTTGATTCAGAGAAGGACGGGAAACCTTGTTTGGCGAAGAAAGGGGATGATAGGTTAACTCCTGTAGGTAGATTTTTGCGTGAACATCATTTGGATGAATTACCTCAGTTGTGGAATGTTTTTCGGGGGGATATGGCGTTTGTGGGTCCTCGTCCTGAACGGCGTTACTTTATTGATTTGATTAGAAAGGAGAATCCTGATTATGATTATATTTATTTGATGCGTCCGGGATTGACTTCCATGGCTACTTTATATAATGGATATACGGATTCGATGCAAAAAATGCTGATTCGTTTGCAAATGGATTTAGAATATTTGCAACAGCGTTCGTTGTTTTTAGATATAAAAATTATTTTGACCACTGTCGTTTTTATTTTAAAAGGAAAGAAATTTTGATGTATATGGCAAGGAGGATATTGCTAGCCTGTTTGGCGTTTTTTTGGTTTCAATTTATTTTTTCTCAATCCATGTCGGACGATCAGGTGGTACGTTATGTCATGGAACAGCAGGAGAAAGGGAAAGACCAACAATATATTGTTTCCCAATTGCTTCAAAAAGGTGTAACGGTAGATCAGTTGCGGCGTATTCGTAAAAAATATGAGGCAGAACAAAAGCAGCCCGGAGCTTTGGACTTGACCGGAACGACACAACCCAAAAGTGGAACGTCCCGCTTGAGGACCAACAAAGAAAAGACACGGGATGAACGCCAGAAACAGAATGGTTATATGGTTCGTTCGCGACGTGAAATAAAGGATGGAGAGGATAAAACGCTGAAGGGCCAACAACTCAACGAAGAGATAGGGTTTATGGATATAGACTCATTGATTTATTATCGTAATTATTTCAAGGAAGACGACCGTCAAGTCTTTGGCCGTAATATCTTCAATAATGAAATGCTGACTTTTGAGCCGAGCATGAATATACCGACTCCGGCAAACTATCGCCTGGGAGCCGGTGATGCTGTAATTATAGACGTATGGGGGGCTTCACAGACTACTTTCGAGGGGACGGTGTCGCCCGACGGAACTGTGACAATAGAGGGGGTTGGGCCTTTGGCATTAGCCGGAATGACTGTAAAAGAGGCTAACGACTATGTTAAAAAGCAATTAGGTCGTTTTTATGCGAATTCCAACATAACCTTGACCGTTGGGGAGACACGATCTATACAAGTACAGGTGATGGGTGAGGTGATGGTACCGGGGACTTATACGTTGAGTGCCTTATCTTCTGCTTTCAATGCGTTGTATGCGGCCGGGGGAATCAGTGAGATCGGGACGTTACGCGATATAAAAGTATTCCGTCAGGGACGTGTGGTTTCAACCATCGATGTCTATGATTACATTCTGAACGGGAATACAAAGGGGGATATCCGTTTGGCGGATAACGATGTGATTGTGGTAGGGCCGTACGAATGCTTGGTGAATATACGGGGCAAGGTGAAGCGTCCTATGTTTTATGAAATGAAAGAAAACGAAAGCGTCTCCCGTATTTTGGATTATGCCGGAGGGTTTGCCGGGGACGCTTATACGGATAATGTGCGTCTGATACGTAAAAGCGGACGAGAGTATTCCGTGTATACGGTGGATGAGTTTGAAATGAACGGTTTTTTATTGAAAGACGGAGATTCTTTATATGTTGATTCGGTTATTCCTCGTTTTTCCAATATGGCAGAAATACGCGGAGCTGTGTTCCATCCCGGACAATATCAGATGGATGGGAGCATCAAGACTGTACGCCAGTTGATTAAAGCGGCCGATGGGTTGCGTGAAGATGCTTTTCTTAAACGGGCTGTAATGCACCGTCAAAAGGAAGACCTGACGATGGAAGCTTTATCCGTGGATGTGGAAGGTATTATGGACGGGACGGTAGCCGATATCCCTTTGCGTAAGAATGATATTTTGTTTATTCCAAGTTCGTTGGATATGAAAGGGGAGCGGACATTGACAATTGATGGTGAGGTTAATTTTCCAGGTATCTATCAGTATGCGGACAATACGACGATAGAAGACCTTGTACTTCAGGCCGGAGGGTTTACGGAGGCAGCCTCCATGGCGAAAGTCGATGTGTTCCGCCGTATCAAGAATCCGGATGCGGTGACCGATGATGAGAAACTGTCAGAGACTTATAGCTTTTCTCTCCGTGACGGTTTGGTGATGGGTGACGGTCAGGACTTTCATCTCCAACCGTACGATGAGGTTTTTGTGCGTAAAAGTCCGGCTTATTCGGAACAGCGCAATGTGAAAGTGAGTGGTGCCGTGAACTTTTCCGGAAGTTATGCCATGGATAATAAAGATTATCGTTTGAGTGATTTGGTAAAGGCGGCTGGAGGCTTGTCTTCTTTGGCTTATGCAAAAGGAGCCCGTCTGCAACGTTTGTTGACAGAAGAAGAAAAAAAGCAACGTGAAAGTGCTATGAAGGCTTCCCAAATACAAGTTTATGAAGAAAGCTTGCGTTCGGAAAAAGAATTTAATATGGCGCAAGCAGATTCAATTTTGAATTTGAAGTTGGATTTGGGGGATACTTATCCTGTTGCCATTAATTTAGAGAAGGCGATGAAGAATCCGGGAAGTTTGGACGATGTGCGTTTGCGTGAAGGGGATGAGTTGGTGGTACCTCAATTTTCGAATACGGTAAAGATCAGTGGGGAAGTGATGTATCCTATTTCCATTAATTATGAGAAAGGAAAACCGCTCAGCTACTATATTAAACGCGCTGGAGGTTATGCCGACCGTGCGCATAAGTCCCGTGTGTATACCATTTATATGAATGGTTCTGTAGAGCAGTTAGGACGTCGTTCAAGCAAATCCATCCAGCCTGGGTGTGAAATTGTGGTTCCGACTAAACCACAGCGTAATAAGATGACACCACAGGAGATGATGACGATAGGGACCTCTACGGCTTCAATTGCTACAATGATTGCAACGTTAGTGAATATACTTAAATAATGCATTATGGACCCAAAAAAGGAACCTCAGCCAATAGATTTGGTAGAAATTTTTCAAGTATTATTCAAACAAAGATTATGTATTGCTAAGATTTGTGGCATAGTCTCAGTTGTGGCTGTTATATATGTATGTAGTATACCACGTGGATATAACGCCACCGTGACTTTGGCACCGGAAATATCGTCGGGTGCATCCTTGTCTGGTAATATAGGCTCTTTAGCGAGTATGGTTGGACTGAATTTGGGTAGTAGTATGAATGGAGATGCTCTTTATCCCGAGATTTATCCAGACGTGTTGAATTCTACGGATTTCCTTGTGTCGCTGTTTGATGTGAAAGTTCAAACAGCGGACGGAGAGATAAAGACTACATTATATGATTATTTTGCTGTGCATCAAGAACGCCCGTGGTGGAGTGCCGGTTTTTCTTATATAAATTCTTTTATTAAGAGTATTTTCCCCAAAAAAGAAGAGCAAGTTAATTCAGAAGGAACAGATTCTTTTTGGTTGACGGAGGATGAATCTAATATCTGTAAAATGATTTCAGATAATATATCTTGTTCTGTAGACAAAAAAACAAGCGTAATCACAATAGGTTTTACGGCACAAGATGCCCTTGTGGCTGCGACGATGACAGATTCGGTCAAACAGAGATTACAAGATTTTATTATTGAGTATAAGACAAGCAAAGCACGTAATGATCTTGTTTATTTTGAAAAAATGCTTAATGAGAGCCAAAAGGATTACGAAGCAGCTCAACGTGTATATTCTGAATATTGTGATACGCATAAGGGTGCCGTATTACAGTCTTACATGTCTCAGCAAGATTTCTTGGAGAATCAATTGCAATTGTCGTATACTTCCTATAGCCAATGGGTCCAGCAAGTTCAAATCGCTAAAGCCAAACTGCAGGAAAAAACTCCATCTTTTACGGTCGTGAATTCTGTGACAGTGCCTTTGCGTCCTTCCTCTCCTAAACGTATGTTAATTGTTGTGGGTTGTGTATTCTTTGCTTTTTTATGTTCCTCTTTATATGTATATGGAAGAGAACAGATGTTAAAGAAAAAAGAATTGAAGATGCCGGAATAAAATGATTTTCATAATACTTTTCCTATTTTGTTTTATAATGTCAGTGGCTTTTATAGAAGAAAGACTCGATTCTTCTATTAAGTTGCTTTTATTGATTTTAATAGGAGGGGGAATGGCTCTTGTGGCAGGATTTCGGCCGAGTGATATAGACCATGATTATTCTAATTATGTGAATCTCTATAACAGTAGTTATGATATTACAACAGAAATATCGTTCGTCTTGTTGTCTTATCTGGTCTATTATGTGTTTGATAATGTCGTCTTTTTATTTCTGATTTATGCTATATTGGCGTTGTCACTTCAGATTCTATCCATAAGAAGATTGACCGATTTATATTTTCTGTCTCTTTTGGTTTACTTGAGTAATTATTATTTGCTCCATGGTATGAATCAGATAAGGGTAGGGGTTGCGTCTGGTTTCTTTTTATTTGCACTTCAATATTTGAGGACCGGAGACCGATTTAGGTATTTGTTATGCATTTTTTGTGCAACTTGTTTTCATTATACTGCCGGAATTCTTGTGTGTTTTGTTTTTTTTTCTAATGAGATTTTTAAAAAGTGGCAATATATATTTTATGCATCAATCATACCTTTTTGCTATCTGATATATTTTTTGAAGATGGATTTTTTATTGATGCTTCCTATTCCTTATATAGAAGAAAAAATGGAGATTTACCGTTCTTTACAGGAACAAGGATTATGGGATGAGATAAATGTTTTTAATTTAGTCTTTTTGGTAAAAATAGTTATCACTTATTTTTTGCTTTGGAAGTGTGAGTTGATTGCTCGTTTTAATCCGTTTGTGGTTATTCTTCTGAAAGTTGAGATTTTGTCTTTGGCTGCGTTTATACTTTTTTATAATCTGCCTGTTTTTGCATTTCGTTTGAGTGAGTTGTTGGGAGTGGTAGAAGTGATACTATTTCCTCTTTTATATTATACTATAAAACCGGATTATGCATCGAAAGCAATTGTCGGTGTAATTGCTTTAGTGTTTTTGTTTATCGGGGTTTTCTATAATCAAGTCATATACATTTAAATATAGTGCTTTTTGTCAGTGCGGTATGTTTCTAAAGGGTTGGAAATGGTTTTTCTTGAAATCAGATGTTGATAATCAATACTTTTTCGTAACTTTGCCAAAAAGGAGGAAAAAATGGAAGGTGGCAGAGGGTGCTAAGATGAAGGAAATATGTACTTGTGTGTAGCTTCCTTAATGATTATTTATGGATACTAATAAAGAGGCTCAGAATAGTAAACGCATCGCCAAAAACACATTGATGCTTTATATACGCACATTCTTTATCATGATTGTGAATTTATACACTTCCAGGGTAACATTGGATGCCCTTGGGGTAGACGATTTTGGAATCTATAATATAGTCGGTGGCGTAGTAATAATGTTTTCAATCATATCAGCTTCATTATCTAATGCTATTACAAGATATTTGACTTTTGAAATAGGCAATCATAATAAGGCAAAATTAGGGCTTGTTTTTTCTACAAGTGTCAATATACAATTTCTTCTCTCGTTTTTGGTCGTACTTTTGACAGAATTATTAGGAGGATGGTTCTTGTTTAATCGGATGCAGATACCTCCAGAACGTTTGAATGTGGCTTTTTGGGTATTGCAATTCTCATTGTTGACTTTTGTTGTTCAGTTGATAAGTTTACCTTATAACGCCATTATAATAGCTCACGAGAGAATGAATGTTTTTGCCTATGTGGGTATCATTGAGGCTCTACTCAGATTGTCTGCTGCATATGCTATTGTGATTTCATCGTTTGATAAGCTTTTTTTCTATGCCTTATTAGTTGCATTGTCTGCAATAATAGTGAGGTTTATATACGGCTGTTATTGTTCTAAGCATTTTACGGAATGCAAATACCGTTTTGGCATAGATAAAAAATTGCTGAAAGAAATGTTTGGTTTTGCCGGATGGAATTTTCTCGGTACAGGAGCATATATACTCAATACCCAGGGAGTTAATATTGTATCTAATATGTTTTTCGGGGTCGTAGTCAATGCTGCGAGGGGAATTGCAGGGCAGGCGGAGAATGGGGTCAAGCAGTTTATAGGAAATTTTACCACGGCTTTGAATCCTCAAATTATAAAGACCTATGCGGAGAATGATCTTGTAACGTGTTTTAAGATTGTGAGACAGGGGGCGAAGTATTCATATATTTTAATGTTATTCTTTTTTATCCCATTTGTGCTTGAGGCTGATTTTGTGCTTGGAGTTTGGTTGAAGGAGGTACCGGAATATGCTGTGTTATTTTGGCAATTGGCTATGTTGGGGGTCTTGGTAGATTTGCCAGGGGCACCATTGACGACGCTTGCGCAGGCCACCGGAAATATAAAGAAATTCTATATTTATGTCGGTGGGTTAGGATGTGCTGTACTTCCCGCAAGTTATGGATTATTTGAACTCGGATTTCCGCCTGTTGCTGCATACATTACTTATGTTGTAGTTTATACCTATTTGGTTTATGTACGTCTTTTTTTATTGAAAAGACAGATTGGTTTTCCTATACGTCCATTTGTGGTACAGGTTGTAGGAAGAGGGGTTATAGTGACAATTGTTTCGTTTGTTTTGCCTCTTGTTTTGGCTAATACGCTTCAGGAGGGAGGAGAACGGTTTATATATGTTTTTGTCTCAAGTTGTATATCGGTTTGTGTTTCAACTTGGATTATTGGAATGGGCAATAGCGAACGAAAAAAGGTGATTTCATTCGTCAAAAATAAATGTGTTTTATGGATAAGAAAATAAAAATAGCATTAGTGACTTGGCTAGGAACAGGTAATTTTGGTACAAGTTTGCAATCTTATGCTCTACATAAAAAGTTGGAGGATTTGGGCTATGACGTATGTATCCTGCATCCATTTGTTTTTATGAATGGGACATCTTTCTCTTTTTTCCGTTGGTTACTGTATCAGATTAGGAGATATGGCTTGTCGTTGAAGAGAATATTCCGTGCTCGTACTGTCAAGCAGCAAAAATTGGATGTTTTTAATAAAGAGAATTATAATCATAGGATTGTTCATAATTTATCTGATTACCGCTGTTTGTTGTCAGAAGTAGATGTTTTTATGACGGGAAGTGATCAAATATGGAATTGTTGCCATCGTTTTGATTCTTTTATGTTTTTGGATTTTGTAGGGGGCGGGAAGCGGGTTGCTTATGCTTCAAGTATAGGGACAAATTGTGTTCCCGAAAAATATGAAGCCCGGGTGAAAGAATTATTGTTCTCATTCCAACATATTGGAGTCAGGGAAGGGTATACGGCTCGATATCTTTCATCTTTATTGGGGAAGAATGTTTCACGGGTTTTGGATCCTACTTTTTTACTTTCATCTCAACAGTGGTTGGATTTTTCCCGGAAAGCTGATATTCCTTTTCGACTTCCATCAAAATATATTCTATGTTACTTTGTGGGGAATAGAAAAGAATACTTGTCTCAAGTCGTAAAAGTACAAAAAACATTGGGTGTACGAGACATTATTCTTTTACCGTCTTTGGAGAGTGGGAGTTTGGAATTGTACCATGCAATGGTGGATGAAAGTGCAGGACCTTATGAGTTTGTACGGTATGTGGCGGAAGCTGAGGTTGTATGTACAGATTCATTTCATGCTTGTGCCCTGTCTGTTGATTTATCAAAGGACTTTGTGGTGTTTAAAAGATTTAAGGATACAGAGCAAGGCTCTCAGAATGGTAGAATTCACGATTTTCTTGATTTGTTCGGGCTTACAGGACGGCTATATGATGATACGGGTATGGATTGGGCTAAGCCTGTAAATTATGGATTGGTACAAGATCTCTTGCAAAAGGAACGGAAAAAGTCTATGGATTATCTTATTCATTCAATAGAGAAATAATATGGTACGTTGGAAAAAATATCTCAAAAGGTTAGGGCGCTTTCTTATCGGTGGATTTCCTGTTCATCATGTGACCGTAGTTACCTTATCTCCAAATGAACTTCTTGAGGGACGTTGTGCTTTGATTACAGGAGGTGCAAGTGGTATTGGATTGGCTATAACAAAGGCTTTTCTGCAGGCTGGGGCATACGTGGTCATGACCGGTCGTGATGAAAGAAAGCTTAAAAAATGCTTTGAGGAATTGGATGGAAGATTTCCCAATAGGGTTTATTTTTATCGTATGGATAATTTGGATGTAAGCTCTTTTGAAGACAGTTTAAGGGAGATACTCACTTTGTTATCAGGAAAAAAGATAGATATACTGGTGAATAACGCCGGTGTGGAAAGCACGGCTATGCCCCATGTAACGGAAAGTGATTTTGACAAAGTTGTTGATACGAATTTGAAAGGAACATTTTTTCTATCCCAATTGTTCGGGAGATATATGGTTGATAATGAAATAGAAGGAAATATTCTGAATATCTCATCTTCTTCCAGTCTCAGACCGGCTAATTCTCCTTATATTTTGAGTAAATGGGGGATAAGGGCATTAACCATGGGGTTGGCTAAATCTCTGGCACCGCATGGAATTGTGGTGAACAGTATCGCGCCAGGGCCTACGCAAACATCTATGTCGAATTTAGATGACGATTCCGACATTACATTGGTTTCCAGTCCTATCGGACGTTATGCCAAACCTGAAGAAGTGGCACAGATGGCTGTAGTCTTAGTGAGTGGGATGGGACGAACGGTCGTCGGAGATACTGTTTTTATGACCGGGGGATTGGGGAATCTTACAGTAGATGATTATAGTCGACGTTATTCTTTTGAATAATGTGGAATGAAAAAAAGTATAAGAAATATGGAAACTTATTATTCTAGTGAAAAGGGTATACAGATACTTGTCAAGCTGTTAAAAGCTCATCATATAAAGAAGGTGGTGACCTCTCCTGGAGGGACTAATATGATGTTGAATGCTTCATTGATGTATGATGGAGGATTTGAAATGTATTCATCGGTGGACGAAAGATCGGCTGCTTATATGGCTTGCGGAATGGCAGAGGAGAGTGGTGAACCTGTTGTACTTACATGTACCGGTGCCACGGCGGCTCGTAATTATATGCCGGGATTAACAGAAGCCTTTTATAGGAAGTTGCCCGTGTTGGTAATCACCGGTACACAAGACTTGAGACGGTTAGGAAATTTGTACGACCAGGTTACGGATCGTAGTGTACATGCCAAGGATATTCTGACTTTTAGTACTTATATCCCGTCAGTACGTGATACGAAGGATGCGGAAAATGCGGCATTGCGCATTAATCAGGCGATTTCGGCTTTGACACTTCATGGCGGAGGACCGGCTCATGTGAATTTGGAAACTACATATAGCCGGGATTTGTCGGTTAAGCAATTGCCGTATGTTAAAGTTGTCAGACGAATTGATTATGATGGGGATTTCCCTCCTTTGCCCCAGGGTAAGATAGCTATATTTATTGGGGCACATCGTCCATTCACAGCAAGAGAGACGGGTTTGATTGATGCTTTTTGTGAAAATAACAATGCTGTGTGTTTTTGTGACCATACAAGTGGTTATAAGGGGAATTTTAGGCAGGTGGATGCTTTATTGACAGTACAAAATGCACCATGTTTACAGGATATTCGTTTGATGATACATCTGGGGGAAGTTTCTGGTGATCATTTTAATATGGGGGGGAAGGCACAAGAAGTGTGGCGCGTGAATAGGGATGGACAATTGCGTGACAGATATGGTAAGCTTACTTATTTGTTCGACATGGACGAATCCCATTTCTTTGAGAAGTATGGCCAAAAGCGAAATGTAGGCAAGGGTACACTTTCTTTTTTGAAATCATGTAGAAATGATTATGTCAGATGTTATGAGAAAATTCCGGATTTGCCATTTTCAAATATATGGATGGCTAAACAGTTGTCTTGCAGACTTCCAGAGGGGTGTGCCATACATTTCGGTATTCTAACTTCTTTAAGATCGTGGGATTTCTTTGAGATTCCAAAATCCGTGAATTCTGCATGCAATGTGGGAGGTTTCGGTACGGATGGGACTCTTTCCTCTCTTTTGGGGGCAGCTTTGGTTCATCCTGATAAGTTGTATTTTGGAGTTTTGGGAGACTTGGCCTTTTTTTATGATATGAATGCTTTAGGTAACCGGCATTGGGGGAAAAATATCAGAGTTTTATTGGTAAATAACGGTAAAGGTTGTGAGTTTACTCATTATCTGAATCCTGGTCATATATTTAAAGAAGGTGTGAATCCATATATTGCGGCTGCTGGACATTATGGCAATCAGTCGCGTACATTAGTAAGGGATTATGCCAAAAATCTTGGTATAAATTATTTATCTGCTTCTTCTAAAGAGGATTTTTTAGAAAACATGGGTACTTTTCTATCTACTGAAATTAATAAGTCATACCTTTTTGAGGTGTTTACGCGTGATACAGACGAAAATGAGGCTTTACGTTTGATTACAAGTACCGGATTGGTTGGAGACGTCAAGCAAGTTTTGAAAGAAAAAGTAGGGAATGTAATTGGAGAAAAAGGGATGGAGTTTGTAAAACGTATACTGAAATGATTTGTAATGTCTGAAGAAAATAGTGTGGATATTGTTGTTTGGATGACGGTAATAGAGCCAATTAAAAAGGGGAAATGAAAAAGGTATTGGTTTTAATGTCTACTTATAATGGACAAATGTATTTGAAGGAGCAATTGGTTTCTATTTATGCTCAAAAAGGAGTAGATTGTACTTTGTTGGTACGCGATGACGGGTCTTCGGATTGCACAAAACAGATCTTGGCTGAAGAGGAAAAGAACGGTAACTTACGATGGTATGAAGGGCGAAATGTAGGGCCGGCACGGAGTTTTTGGGATTTGTTGTTAAATGCTCCCAAATGTGAATGGTATGCCTTTTCGGATCAAGATGATGTATGGCATGAAGATAAATTGAAGGCCGCATTAGACCTGCTTTGTATTTTGGACAAACTCAGTTGGTTGATGAAAATTTGTGTCCAATGGATAGTGTAAAGATTCATCCTTTGTTGACTTATGGTGAAGCACTCATGTATCAGTTCGTAGGAGGGTGTACGATGGTATTTAACGATAAACTTAGAAATGAGTTACTGAAGTATACTCCTCGCTATATGAGAATGCACGATGTATGGATTTATGATGTTGCAATGGCATTGGGTGCATGGGTTTGTTTTGATGATAAGCCTTATATCCTATATCGCCAACATTCTCGAAATGCGGTTGGACAAGTGAACTCTTCATTATTCCGGTGGAGAGAAAGAATTGGAAGGTTACGGAAAAATGAAAGGATACGTTCTTCTATTGCCAGAGAATTATGGAATGGTTATGCTGAATTGATGGTGGAAGAACACAAGGAGTTAACGTTTAAGGTGATAAACTATAAAAAATGTTTCAACAAAGTTTCTTTGATTTGCGGACATGAACTTGATTGTGCAAACCATTTTGTGTCCATTTTTGGGAGATTGTCTATTCTTTTTAATTTATTTTGAAAATTTAAATTATGAAATATCCTGTAATTTCTGTCGTTACTATATGTTATAATAGTGTGAATACTTTGGAGGAAACGATAAAGAGTGTGGTGGAGCAGAAGTACCCATATATAGATTATGTAATTATAGATGGAGGGTCAACAGATGGGACTTTGGATATTATAGAACAGTACAAAGAACATTTGGGGTATTTCTGTTCCGAGCCAGACAAAGGCATAAGTGATGCGTTCAATAAAGGTATCTTTCATGCTAAAGGAGATTTGATTGTAATCATTAATAGTGATGATATTTTGCTGCCTAATGCATTGGAGGTGGTTGCAAAGTTTTATGAACCGGATGTGGATGTTTACAGGGGAAACGTGATTATCCGCAACAAAGATACGGGATTTACCGGGCGTGACATCCCCTCTATGAAGTTCCCGTTAATGCCGTTTTTTGTGAATGTAGACCATCAGGGTACTTTTGTAACGGCTGCAGCTTATCGCCGTTGGGGAGGATACGATTTGAAATTCCGTTATATGATGGATCATGATTTTTTAACACGGGCTTATCAGGGAGGGGCACGTTTTAAATACATTCCGGCTGATTTGGCAGAATTTAGATTGGGAGGAGTCTCAGTGGCTCCTATATCTGCAAAGAGATATGATATTGAGCACATTGTGTTGAATAATGGGGGAGGAAGGTGGTTAGCCAAGTTCTGTTATTTTTATTTTTGGGCTTTTGATTGCGTAAAAAGATTAATTATTTGTATCTTTGGCATAGATATGCTGAAACGCATGCATTACGCCAAAACAAATAAGGGGTAAGTGTGTATTTATGAATGATTAAGTATGAAAGTTTATTTTATAAACCCGCCTTTTAAGGCAGAATATGGTAAATTCTCAAGGGAATCTAGAAGTCCGGCAATAACAAAAAGTGGTGCTTTATATTATCCGTTATGGCTGATATACGCTGCTGCTTATGTAGAGAAGAATGGGCATGAAGTATATTTTTTGGATGCACCGGCAAAACCTTTAAATGAGGAAGTAACGTTGACCTTGCTTGCGAATAAGGCGGATGATAATACTTTGTTTGTCTTAGATACCAGTACACCTTCCATAAAAAGTGACGTGAGTTTTGCAGGACGTATCAAGCAAATGTATCCACATTCCTTTCTTGTTCTGGTTGGAACCCATCCTTCTGCATGTGCGGAGGAAACATTAGGATATTCCAAGGCGGTAGATGCGGTGGCGATAGGAGAGTATGATGAAACTATAAAAGAATTGGCTGACGCCATTGAGAACCGGGAAGAGCTTCTGCAAGTAAGGGGATTGTGCTTGAGGCAAGGGGAGACTTTTATACGTACGGGGATTATGCCTTCCATAAAGAATTTGGATGAAATCCCGTTTGCTTCCACTTTTATTAAAAACAACCTGAACGAAAGGGATTATTTCTTTGCGGCGGCTACTTATCCTTCTATCCAGATTTTTACGGGAAGGGGATGTCCGTTCCATTGTAATTTTTGTGTGTATCCGCAAACCATGCATGGACATATATTCAGGGCACGTTCTGCAGAGAATGTAGTGAATGAGTTTGAGTATATTGCGGAGAATTTTCCGGATGTCAAAGAAGTCGTGATAGAGGATGATACTTTCACGGTTAATAAAAAACGGGTTCTGGAAATCTGTAATTTATTGATAAACAAAGGGCTTAATAAACGTTTGAAGTGGCTTTGCAATGCACGGGTAAATTTGGACTATGAAACCATGTGTGCGATGAAAAAGGCGGGTTGTCGGTTGATTATTCCCGGAATCGAATCCGGGAGTCAGCAAATATTAGACAATATAAAGAAGGGAACGAAAGTGGAGCAATTCTATCGCTATGTTTCTGATGCAAAAAAGGCAGGTCTGCTTATTCATGCTTGTTACATGGTGGGTAATTGCGGAGAAACGAGAGAAACGATGAACGAGACTTTGAATTTGGCTTTGAAATTGAATACGGATACGGCACAGTTTTTTCCTTTAATACCTTATCCGGGAACAGAGGCATATACATGGGCTAAATCAAATGGTTATATAGAGTTGGACTATGCAAAATATTGTTTAGCAGATGGTACCCATAATACAGTGCTTTCTTTGCCGGGACTTTCGGCACAAGACATGGTGGATTTCTGTAACAAGGCTCGTAAGAAATATTATTTGCGCTTTAGCTATATCCTTCATAGGTTGAGGGTCGGGTTGGCGTATCCTTCTGATTTGAAGAGGTCTATAAAAGCATTTGGTAAGTTAAAACATTACTTGTTTTCTAAGTAACGTGTCTATGGCGATGGATATGGTATCTGTAATCATGCCGGTTTATAATTCCGGGCGTTTTATAGAAGATTCTATACTTTCTGTGATTTCACAGACTTATTCGTGTTGGGAATTGATTGTCGTGGATGATGGTTCAACAGACAATTCCAAAGATATTGTAGAACTATAAGCCTTTAGGCATTCCTGCTATTCCAAGGAATATAGGAATACAGCAGGCTAAGGGACGCTTCATCGCTTTTTTGGATAGTGATGATATTTGGTTCCCTACTAAATTGGAGCAACAGGTTCGGTTGTTTAATCATAAAAAAACGGCCATTGTTTTTTCTAATTATGAAAAGATGAATGAAGAGGGGTTTCGGGCAGGTCGAATTATAAAGGCTCCGGATACGGCTTCTTATGAATGTTTGCTTAAAGGTAATGTGATTGGAAACCTGACAGGTATTTATGATGTTGCGAAAGTGGGGAAGGTGCTGTTCAGGCCGATTCATCATGAAGACTACGCTTTATGGTTATCTATTTTAAAGAAAGGCTTTATAGCTCGTAATACGAATACGGTAACCGCTTTATACCGTGTGCGGAAAGCTTCCGTGTCTTCACGGAAGTTAGCCGTGCTCTCTTGGCAATGGAATATTTATATGAATGTGGAAAAAATAGGGATTATAAAGTCTGCATATTATTATATTAATTATGCATGTAGGGCTTTGCATAAGAAATTAATTTGATTTCTTATGCAAAGCTTGTTGGTTGGGAAATAGGATTTTCCGCAAATCGGTAAGGTAGGGAAAATATTGTTGGATAATCAAGTTTATCCCTGTTGCAGCCAGTAGGGCAATGGAAGTTACGGTTAAAGTAAGGGCGTATGAGGCATCGGGAGCGAATAGCGAAATGATGCTGCCGAATAAAGCTGGCATTACTCCGGAGAAGAAGTAAAATATAATGGAGTTCTTTCCAATGTATTCCAACCATTTTACCTGAGGGAGCAGGTGTGAGAGGGTAATGATACAAATAATACTGCATAGGATGGTCAGATATTCCCATAAATGCATGTAGATGTCCGGTATTGTTTTTTGAAGATGTGCGGGATTTGTAATCATGATACTGTAAAGGTATACGAAAGCTGCTACTCCGAAAACGTAGGGTTTTGATATTATTTTGTTAATTCGGGATTCGTATCTCAAATATATACCGCCCAAGCTCATCAATAAGGTAGAAGCCATTCCTGTTTGATAGTACCAAGGAAAAGAGGAGGGGAAGATACCTCGGAGGTGTATTCCCAAAAGGGACAAAAGAGTGCATGCGACTACATAGAACGCCATATGACTGCGTTGGCTCAGTAACAAAACTGCCAATAAGATTTGTGCGACGGATAAAGCGGAAGTAAACCAATAACTGGTTCCTCCCCATACATCATGAAGGTATTGCCCGAAAGATAGGGGATTCCCGTGGAATATCATTTTGGGGATGTAGATTAAGGTCGAAAAGACGAGGGTGGGGATGACTAACCTGAAAATCACGTTGGCTATCAGCTTATGATATTCCTTTTTTGGAAAACTGATTGTTTCGGGAACTTTCATATATTTTTTGAAAAGCAGGTAGCCGCTAATAAAAAAGAATGTGTTGACATAGAACGGTGTCAGAGCATAACCGTATGAAAAACCTGCATCTCCATAGTAGAATTCACTATGGAGCAAGTAAACGGAAATCATGCAGAGTGCGCGGGCTGTATTGATCCATTTGATATTTTTGCTTTGCATCCTTTTAAATTCATGCCTGTTTGATAAGTTTCTTTATTCTCATCTTCGCTTCCCAAGGTAGGGCTTGTACAATGAATTGTACGGAATTATAAAAAGTATATTTTAACGAAGATTTCAAAGTATAGCTTATTTTTAATTTACCGGCCACTTCCATGAGTGCGTGGCATATTTGCATGCGGTCATGACCTGAAAGATATTCTTCCGATGGTATTTCGGATAGTTTTTTTATTATGGCTATTATATGTCCGTTTTCGTGGCGGGTTACGGTTATGTCTGCGTGTGCACCAAGTAAACCTTGAATGATAGACCTTTCCGTTTTGTTCCAGATGACGAGTTTGCCATTCTCTTCGTCAATGTTATACTGGTGAAAACCTTTATATTGTTCCGTTTCAGCTTCGTTAGGATGATGGTTGAGATATAATATGCCCCCGGTCTTCAGTGTGGAGAAGGCTTCCTGTATGCCTTTTATGGGCATGGCAGAGTGGTCGAGTGCATTTTGGATGATGATCAGGTCTGCGTCGTGGCGGGGAAAGAAGTCCGACAAGTATTCCACCATGCCGAATTCTATGTCCGGCAGGTTACGGTGGTACCTTTTCTTAATGTCATTGAACACATCCGCCAATGGGTCTACGTAATGGAGGTCAAGTGCCGTTTTAGTACCATTAATCTCTATATAGTTACCGGTTGCATAGCTTAATCCGCATCCCACGTCCAAAACTTTAGGTTTGCAGGAAGTGCAGGATGAGAGGAAACGGTTTGCGTCAAAACATTCCAAATCGATGATTCCGCCATAGTTTGACCATTGCATCATTCCGTTGAATGTCTGTTTCCAACGATACACATTGTTCCAAAAAGCCTTTTCATAAGGGATTCCGTCAATCCATTGGCTTATGGCCTTTATATATTTTTCCATGTCCGGCTTTGAATAAATATGCCTTTCCCCTCGTGGTGAAAGGAAAGGCATCATGTTCATGAAATATTCTCTTATTTCGCATAACTTACCGAGCGGGTTTCTCGGATAACCGTGATCTTTACCTGTCCCGGATAGGTCATTTCATCTTGGATTTTCTTGGCAATCTCTCCGCTCAGGCTTTCCGTTTGCTTGTCGTCAATCTTGTCCGCACCCACTATGACGCGCAACTCGCGTCCGGCTTGGATAGCGTAGGTTTTCGTGACACCCGGATAACTCATGGCGATGTTTTCAAGGTCGTTCAGCCGCTTGATGTAGGCTTCCACGATTTCGCGGCGTGCTCCCGGGCGTGCTCCACTGATGGCATCGCACACTTGTACGATGGGAGCGAGCAATGAAGTCATTTCCATTTCGTCGTGGTGGGCACCGATGGCATTGCAGATATCTGGTTTCTCTTTATATTTCTCGGCCAACTTGGCACCGTAGATGGCGTGTGGCAATTCCGGTTCCTCGTCGGGCACCTTGCCGATGTCGTGCAACAGGCCGGCGCGTTTGGCCTTTTTCGGATTCAGACCCAGTTCCGAAGCCATTACGGCACAGAGATTGGCTGTTTCACGGGCATGCTGCAACAGGTTCTGTCCGTAGCTGCTGCGGTATTTCATCTTACCCACGATACGTACCAGTTCCGGATGCAGGCCGTGGATACCCAAGTCGATGGTTGTACGTTTACCGGTTTCGATAATTTCTTCTTCCACCTGTTTGCGAACTTTAGCCACCACTTCCTCGATACGAGCCGGATGGATACGTCCGTCGGTCACAAGCTGATGCAGTGCCAAACGGGCAATTTCACGGCGAACCGGGTCGAAGGCAGAAAGAACAATAGCTTCCGGAGTGTCGTCAACAACGATTTCAACGCCGGTAGCAGCTTCCAAAGCACGGATGTTACGTCCTTCACGTCCGATAATACGTCCTTTGATTTCATCTGATTCAATATGGAATACCGTAACAGAGTTCTCGATGGCAGTTTCCGTAGCTACCCGTTGGATAGACTGGATAACGATACGTTTCGCTTCTTTGCTGGCAGTTAACTTAGCATCATCCATAATGTCATTAATGAATGATTGTGCCTGTGTTTTAGCTTCTTCTTTCAGTGATTCTACCAGACGTTCTTTGGCCTCTTCGGCAGACAATCCGGAGATTGCTTCCAGTTTATCGATTTCCTGCTGTTGCAGTTTATCGAGTTCATCTTTTTTCTTATCAACAATGACAAGTTGCGCTTCCAGGTTCTCTTTTACCGCTTCGGCTTCCATCTTTTTGCGTTGGATTTCTTCCTGACGCTGGCTAAGAACCATTTCGCGTTGTTTCAGTTTGTTTTCCGCTTGCTGAATCTTCTGATTCCGCAATGCTACCTCTTTTTCAAGATCTGCTTTTTTATTCAGGAATTTCTCCTTCACTTCCAGCAGCTTGTTTTTCTTAATTACTTCCGCTTCTGTCTCTGCTTCTTTCAGGACATTATCGTATTTGGATTTCAGTACATACCGGAATAGTATATATGAAAGGATTCCTCCTACGACGAAGCAAGCAATTGCTGTTGCTATTATTGCTATCATTCTACATTTAATTTAAGTATATAAATAAAAACGCACCGCCAAATATCAAAGCATGTATCTTTGCTTGGATATTGTGCAGTGCGTGGTTGTTTTATCTCTTATCAGTGAA
>OKSW01000377.1_pt1 | contig 18532 bp, 20 predicted proteins | sample 1606351 | NCBI WGS metagenome assembly OKSW01 (sample SAMEA3879565, study PRJEB24766) | human gut metagenome | biome: human-associated habitat; feature: feces | place: USA | collected 1985/1987 | reverse complement strand
GACTTCCCAACCGCTTGATTAAGAAGTCTTTTAGAGCATACAACACCCGCCGCCAATTTGTATTTTTTATATTGCTTCACCGCGAAATGGTCGGGGCTGCGTTCTTCCAAATCGGCAAAGAGCAGATCAACGGGGCTTTGGTATTCCTCGTCGTCCTCGCGTGCTTCGCTTGCATTGATAAGTTCAAGCAGCGTTGTAAAGTTCATTTCCTCGGCGGGGGCTTCATACCAAATGTAGCCGATCAACGCGCAATATAGTAACCTCTCGGCTTTCACCCAAAAATCTTCCGCGCTTTTTTCTCCCTCGCCTTTGGTATTGACAATAAGGGTATTGACAACCTTTAACACGTCCTTTTCGCTGCGGATATAGACAAAGGGGTTATAGTGCATACTTTTCCGAAAGTTTATCGTATTCAGTACCTTAATGCGGTAGCCTGCCCGTTGCAGCAGCTTTCCGCACTCGATTAGGACGGTGCCTTTCGGGAGTGTTTTGTCAAGATAAATAAAGGGAATATCTCACCGAGTTTTGCATCAAAAATTCGATGATTTCACATCGTCCTTCATCAGCCGCTTCATTTTGTCCTCCAGCGTGTCCTTTGCGGTCTGGCTGAAATGAACGCCCACCACATAGGTGGTCTTGCCCAGCTTCATGCTGAATGTTCCTGCCGGACTTGCCTGTCCTGCTTTCGTTTTGGCTGCTACCTGTTCCATGTGCGACACCTCCTGTAAAAAAGCCCGACAAAGGAAAGGCTGACAACGAAGTCCTGACAACGGACATCAGAAAACCTTAAAACTCTGTCGGGCAGATGCTCTATTTTCTTTTTCTTCTTTTTTTATAAAAGTCGGTTGTCATGGTTGTCAGGAGAGAGAAAATGCCCATCAAATCAGGGGTTTTCAGACTTTCGCCCGACAACCAGACCGACAACCGGCTCGACAACAAAACGGCAACCGGCACTGATTTTTTACTTTAGCCACTCTGGGGGAAGTTCCAGCTGCTCCACTTCCTCCGGCGTCAATTCCTGAAAATCTCCACCTCCGTTGTCGGGCTGGATGCGCTCCCAGCCTTTCTGCCGCCCATAGGGGCTGCGGAAGTACCGGGGATTGGAAAACGCCCTCCAGCCGGTCACGCTGTTGTTCATAATGTCGTTGATCTCCCGGATTTCCCATTGCTTCGGCTCGTCAAAACTGTGTCCCAGGGCTTCCCGGAACAGCTGTTTGGAGCAGACCATGTTATCCGAACACTTTTCCAGATACTCGATGATCTGTCCGGCTTTGGTGTCCTCCGGCATAAAGTCACGCTGGTGGACTTTCAGATACTCGTTCATTGCCGGGCTGAACCGGAGTTTGAAGTTTCCGCTGCGGTAAATCTCCATCGCTTCTGCCCAGACCTGTATGAGATAGGCTCTTGCTGCCGGTTCATCGTCCAGAATGTGAATTTCTGCCAGCTCTGGATGTACCATGACTGGCACAAAACGGCGGTTGCCGGTGCGGTCAAGGGGCAGAAAATCCAGCGTATTGGAAGTGCCGCAGAACACACACTGCCGTTTTCGGTCAGCCGGGTGGGTTTCGTATGGCACTTTATAGGTTTCCTTCTGGCGACTGAGAAAGGATTTGATTTCCTCAATGCTCTTGGCATTGGCGGTGGCAATCATCTCCGACATCTCAATCAGCCAGTGTCCCTGCATCTTGCGGTACACATTTTCATCATCCAGCTTTTTCAGGTCATCGGAAAACCAGTCATCCTGAACTGCCAGCAGCCGAAAAAACGAGGACTTTCCGGCTCCCTGACCGCCCACCAGACAGAGCATGATTTCAAATTTACAGCCGGGACGGAACGCCCGTGAGATTGCTCCCAGCAGAAACAGCCGCATGGCTTCACAGGTATAATCATCGGCATCAGCTCCCAGAAAACGATGCAGACAATAGCGGATGCGTTCTATACCGTCCCACTGCAAGGCATTGAGAAAATCCCGAACAGGGTGATAGCGGTTTTCGTTAGCAATCACCATCACAGCGTCCTGTATCTTTTTCTCGATGGTCAGCCCATAGTTTTCCTCAAAATATAAGAGCAGATATTTGATGTCCACATCGGTCAGGGTCGGGCTGTCCCGATACCAGCCGAGGGGCTTCACAATATCCACTCGTTCTGTCAGCAGATTTTTTCGGATCGCTCCTTTCAGCAGAGGGTCAAGCTGAAACACCCGTTTATAGTTGGCTGCGGCATTGGATACCTTACCTTTCTCGGTCTGTTCCAGGCTGCTTCTGACCTGTTCCACGGTGCAGAGTTCCGGCTGCTGCCCATTCTGCAATTCGCTGCTCAAGTTTCATCACCTCTTTTCCTTGCTGTGCTACAAGCTCCCAGCGTTCTTCCGGCGATCCGTCCAGAAAACTGTCCAGCAGATACTCTGTGTAGGATTTCCTTTGCAGGGCTTCCACAAAGAGCGGATGCAGGTCATCCTCCGGCGTTTGCGGGGCATACTGCTGTTCCCATTTCTGGAGAAGGTGGAAGTATTCGCATAAGACTTTGTAGCAGTGCATTTCTTCCTGCCTGTATTTCTGCTCCGGGGTAGGTTCCCGGATATGGGGTTTGACGGTCGGCTTCTGCCTGTTGTCATAGACAATCCCCAAATCATCAGCCAGCTTCATGGCGGCATCCTTGCTGGGCAGCTCAAACAGCCGGGAAACAAAATCCACTGCATCCCCATCAGCCTGACAGCCAAAGCAGTGAAAACGCCTGTCCAGTTTCATGCTGGGATTTTTGTCATTGTGAAAAGGGCAGACCGCCATGCCGTTTCTGCTGACAGGGATGCCGTACAGCTCCGCTGCCTGTCTGGTGGTTACATTCTGTTTGACCGCTTCAAATACATTCAAAATTGCACCTCCTGACAAAACAAAAGGCACCCGATTTCTTTTGAAAATCAGACGCCTTACAGTTCCATATTCTGTTTTTTCTCCTGCCGGTGCTGCTCGTCCTTTTTTCTGGATTCTTCCCGATAATCCTGAATCTGTTCGGTGACAGAGTGCTTCGGCTCCGGCTTCTTTTTGACCTCTGCCTGTTCCGGGTCAAGTACCTTGCTGACCCAGTAACGGATTTCTTTCAGCGGCTTCAATTCCTCCTGCACTGCCGCCAGCTGCCCGGTATATTCTGCGTGAGAAGTTTGCAGCTGTTCATACTCCGCTTGCAGGGCTTCCAGATCAACATTCAGGTCAACACCATGCTTTTTCAAAAAACGGTACGCCTTGTTGTATGTGTCCAGTTCGTCCCGGTGGCTTTCCGCATAAACGGACTGCACCGTTTTCCAGCCGATTCGCACATACTTGTCATGGACAGCTTTATGCTGCTGACAATCTGCAACGGCGTTCTGGATGCCGGTAATCACTTTCATGCGGCTCTCGGCTTTCCTCATGCCGGTGCTGATGCTGCCGGATTTCTGCTTCACTTTCTCCAGCACACTGTCCAGCTGCTCCAGTGTAAAAATCTGATGGTCTTTCAGATAATTGGTGGCGTTGACAAAGGACTGTAAATCTTTCGTTGCACCTTTTTGCTGACCGTATCTTGACCAGTCCCGGCGTTCTGCTTTTCGCAGATTGAGATAATCCCGCAGAAGATTGATAAGGTCAGGGGATGCAGTTTCCAGCTTGTTCTCTGCCAGCAGCTCTTTCCGGGCTTCCAGAATATCGCTGATCCATTCACGCAGATTCTGAATGGTGTTGCGGATCACGGTCATCATGCGATTAGCGGCTTTGATGTCCCGGTTCAGATTGCCGATATTGGTCTGGATGCCACGGCGTTCCATCTGGGTGACAGCAGCTCCCATGTGGACGGTGGGGATGATGTCCAGCCCCTGTTTTTCATAAGAACGGAGATCGACACGGACTGGACTGTTCACCATTTCCAGATAACGGTTCTGCACCGTTTCCCAGCCGGTGCGCCACTCCTGCCCATGATACTGCTCGTTCCAGTCAACAGTGTCCTCCTTATGGCTTTTCCAGTTCCCGGATGGAAGTCGGATACGCTCGCCATTCTCGTCAAGGTCATAAACCTTTCTGGCTTTGGGAAGCCATTTTCCACGCTCGTCCATTGCCCGCATGGTCAGCATCACATGACAATGGGGATTGTGTCCCGGTGGCTTGGGGTCATGGATGGCAAAATCAACAATCATGCCTTTGCAAACAAAAAACTGATTGCAGTAGTCCTGCACCATCTGCGGATACAATTCCTCCGGCACTTCTCTGGGCAGTGCCAGCACAAACCGTCTGGCAAGCTGAGAGTTCCACTGGTTTTCAACGGCTTCTACTGCGTTCCAGAGCTGTTCCCGGTCGGCGTATTCTGGCGGGGCATGGGGCGGCAGCATGATTTCCGTGTAGACCACACCTTCCTTTTTTCGGTAGTCTTTGTGCTTCTGGTCATACTCGGAAAACAGATTCTCGCCGCTCTGGTAGGCAGCTCCGGCAACAGCTGACTGCCGTTTGCTCCGCTTCGTGATTTTGATTTCAAAATGAGGGTTTGCCACTTCATCATCTCCTTTGGCAAAACAAAAGACCGTCTGCAAAGCTGCAAGCGGTCAGGTCATCGGGGTCTATTCCTGTTGTTCAGAATTTCCTGCCCGGCAGGGATTTTTGGACAGCAGGGTGCAAAGGGGTAGCTGGCTTTAGCCAGCGCAGGGGAAGTGCAGCTTCCACTGGATGATTGGAGCAGAGGATTTATCCTGTGCGGAAATCATCAGTTCCCTGCAAGGGGCTTTCGGCAGAACGCAATGCACCACCTTTAGGCGGTGTATAATTGCGCCCTTGTTAAAACAAGGGGTTCTCGCTGCCGTCCGTTGTCAGCGTTTTCCTCCGCTCATCAATCAGCGTGTCCAGCTTTTTTTGGGCGGCTTCACCGTGAAAGAGGAAGGTCAGCAACTCCATCACATCGTCATCGGTCAGCAGGGTAGGCTCACGCAGAAACTTCTCCAGCATCCCAGCACGAGTGCAAAGCCGGTGGGTTCTCTCGCTCCGTGTCAGGCGTTTCCGCTCATGCTCCAGCTGCTTTTCTCTGTGCTGGGCGGCAATCAGCTTTTTCTCGGCTGCGGTTTTCTGACGGTTCAGCTTTTCCAGTTTTTCATTCATGGGATCAGGCTCCTTTCTGAATAATGGGCAAAACAAAAGCGACCAACTTTTTACGGTTGATCGCCTTTGGCTTGGTCACTATTTTTGTGTTTTTAAGATGAAAATTCATCCGCTAAATGATTGCTTAACTCGGACAATGACTTGATTAGCCCCAGATTACTATATTCAAAATTCTGCGTTAGACTATCCCACTGCATAAATCCAAGACAATGTTCATGACTCTCTCCGTCAACTATGGTCTGAATATCAGAAATATGGGTTTCAGTAGAAAGAATATGCGCTAAGCGTGGACTTGCCCCATTATCAATATTAACCAGCAAACCATATTTTGCGCCTGAAACCAAGCAGTATCCAACAAGTTGTGACCATTCTTTAAGCCCTGCACTGTTCATCAGCTTGACTTCAAGAATTAAAATCTCAAATTGCGTTCCATCAGTGATCAAAGCAAAAATATCAAGGTTTAGCGGGGGCACTCGATTCGCAAAATTTTTAACGCAGGTACATTTATCTGGATGTTCGGAAATAATTCTTTGCAAATTGGTTTTCAGTTCGCCGATACCCCAAAAAACACTGAGTTCTTTGTGGCGTTTCGCTCTGAAATTACTTTTAAGCTGAGCTTCTATAAAAGTTTGGATTTCTGGATAATACGAAACTTCATTTCGGCTGCGTTTACCGGGCATCTCGTAAGTCCTCCTCAGTAATTTGACGAACGAGCAATTTATATTCATTGTCCGGCGAATTTGTTACCAAGCGTTTGTAAACATTAGGATTCCGAGCACCAATTAAAGCACCACGACCGTTTCCCACAATAACCAATGGTGTGAGAAGATCAGGCTTTCTTATTTCAACCGATAAATCTGCGTCATCATGTGAATGGTGTTCAACAATTTGAAAATATCCTTTTGGACGCTTGCCAGAGAGTTCGTCATCGTTTGCAATGACATAGGCAACCGCTTGGAGAATTTCGGCTATTGGATAACCAGTATTCGCAGTAGTGCCGTATAACAAAGCTGTTTTATCTTCCTTGTACTGGTCTATCAGGGTTCCAATATTTACATTAAGAGAAGTGTATTCCCGTCCCGACAGTAGGGGATCTGCTTGAATAATCTCCTCAATCTGAATGTAGCTATCCTTATGCAAAATCGGGAATGGGTTAATCAGTTCCCCAATATGCTCAAACTGTTCCCTGATTTTACAGTATGGAGCGTGTTCACAGCCCATTACCGTACAAAAATGTCTGAAATGAATGTAATGCCCACCTCTAATCAGTTCTGGCAAACGAGTATCATTTTCAGCTGGATGCACTGTGGACGGAGTGAAATGCATATCCCTCGTTTCACATCTTTCCGCAGCATGAGTTTCCCTTTGTAATCTACGATTTTCATTTGATGTTTCTGCTTTAGTTCTAAACGCAAATGCACCAAACTGAGCATATTGATCCAATAAAATTCGCAGCTTAAAGCCTTTGTTCCATTGAGCGTAGTATGAATCGTTTGTGCAATGGATATTTGGATGATTCCAGTTTACCTGATCGGGAATACAATTTATGCTGTACAACAGTCGACACAAATCACATACGAACTTAAAGTTGTAGCCCTTGATTTCAAAAGAAATAATTTGATGCTCATCGGTAAAACGGCGCTGTGATTTTGCCATACTTCCGATTGTATCAGCTAATCCAGCAATAAAGCGGCGTTTAAGATTATCATCAACTAATTCTAATACAACCTGGCTTATATCGGCACTTCCACGAAGCTCGCCTTCACACACAATGCCATAATGCATAAGGTCATTTTTTACCGCTGTTGTATCGCCTTCGCAAAGAATTGTCCAAGTCCCTCCGGGAGTGGTTTCATATTGAACAGAAAGGTCATAGACAGCCCGAAACATTTGCCCTACTTTGCGTAGAATATCTCCTGCAATTTCTCCAGCACGCTGTGGATTTTCAAGATATGAACCCCATTTTTTATATGGCAGGCGAATGCTGAAAACATCTTCTGCGTTTCCAAATACACCTCCACCTATGATTAACCCCAATAGATATGCTTTATCTGTATCCATTCTCTTATCCCCTTACTTTTCACTTGTGTTTTTCTTAAATACTTGCTCCATTATTGCCGAAGCGATATTGTATGCCAACATAACCGGCACAGCATTTCCTATGACTTTATACATTGCTGTAATGTTTCGTGCTGTATCTGTTAAGAAGTTAAAATCATCGGGGAAAGTCTGAATGCGGGCAACTTCTCGTACAGTAAACCTTCTGTTTTCAGTAGGATGTATAATGCCACAGTTCTCTGGCTGAGCAGATGCTGTCATAGTTCCACAAATCTCATCTCTTGAAAAACGACGGTAAAAGTTGGGCGAATGGTACTTTTTCATGTTATCTCGGATTCTTTGGAAACGAGGAGCTAAATGTTCATATGGAACATCTTTCCACGAGCCACCTTCGGGAATAAATCTAATCATGTCCAGTGCTTGCGGCGAAAGTGCCCAATCCACATTGTTGGCTACTTCCGGCGGCACATCTAAAATGTGACGCAGCGTCAGATTTTCTTTAGTTTGCTTTTTGGGAAATTCAAAGGTAATGCCCAAGTCTTTGCGGACACCCACAAACAAAACTCGTTGACGGTTTTGAGGGACACCATAATCCGATGCATTTACAAGCTGATGCACGACATTATATCCCACGCCATTCATGGTAGACAAATCTTCAACAATGACTTCTGCTAAATTGCGTCCATCAATATACTTTGTCGAAAGCAAACCTTTAACATTTTCAAAGACAATTACTTTCGGCATCTTTTTTTGAATTATACGCAGACACTCTTTGTATAGCATACCACGAGAGTCGTGGACACCTTTCCGATTACCTGCATTAGAAAAAGGCTGGCACGGAAAACCAGCGGTTAAAATATCTCCATCTGGAATTTCATCTTCACCAACCGATAATATATCACGCTTATCTATTTCGCCTAAGTTGAGCGAGTATATTGCTTGAGCATCTGCATCAAAGTCATTTGCAAACACAATGTCAAATCCTGCTTTTTTGAACCCTAAATCCATTCCACCACAACCTGAAAACAGGGAGATCAGGCGAGGATGCTCCGGGGTTTCCAGTTCCAGTTCTGGAAGATTTGTTATGCTGTATGCGGGTTTGTTTTGACAAGAGTTAGACACATATTCATCAACATCACACGCACGAATCCGCCAAGTACGATTGCCAAGTTTTGAAGCTGGCAAACTACCATTTCCAATCATTCGTCGTATAGTTTTTTCAGAAAGCTGTAGATATTGAGCTGTTTGAGAAACAGTTAACAGTTCCGTATCCATAGGTTAATTCCTCCACTCTGTTTTTCGCTATTATATATTCTAATATACGAACCCCCGAATGTCAATAAAATGAGGGAAAACAGCGGACAACGATGGACTTATATGGACACATTTTCAATATACGCAAATCGAACAAGCGTTTTGGAACAAGAAGTTCAAATCGCTTTACTGGCATTACCCCCACATATATTGCGGTCAGAACATCGGATGCAGACCCGACATTCTGACCGCAAATCGCCCCTTATCGATGCATTACTTTGTCTTGCCGTTGAAACCATTTTGCCGGGCGTACTGACTGGCTTTCTGCCTGCGCTCCTCGCTGTATGGCGGCTGCAAGCGGATGGACAGCCGGGACTTGTCGATCAGATAGGACACGCCGCCCAGATGCTCCGGCTTTTCCAAACAGCACAGATCAGGATACTTTTTGCTGAACGCTGCCAGCCGTTTTTTCAGCCCGACATTGTAGGTGTAGATGCTGGCAGTGCTTTCTCCCTCGCTGAACAGGATGATGGTTTCTTTCTCAATCTTCGTCAATCTCGTCATTGTCAACCTCCATGCTGCCGCCCACGATGCGATTCAAAATAGCCTTGTGCCGGTAATAGGCTTCCATCTCCAGCTTCATATTGTAGAAGAAGCAGCGATACCACTTTTCTACGCCCTCGCTGTCCAGCTTGTCAGCCAGAGCTTCCACGACTTTCTTTCCGGCAGGGTCGGGAATCAGGTCTGCCACCTGATACAGACGATCCATCGTTGCTTCACGGTTGGGGCAGCCAAAGACAAACAGGATTTTCTTTTCACCAATGCTCATTTTCATAAAATAGTCCTCCTTGAAGTTGATAAAAATAAAAGCGGCAGATAGTTCCCATAGGAATACCTGTCGCTTTGTGAACGATATGAAATTGTCGGGTCAGGACTTGATAAAATCACGCAGTCCGTAGTTTATGTCTACAATTCTTTCAATCAGCCATTCCGCTATCTGGGGGATGATGAAGATTGCAAAGCTGACTGCCAGCATTTTCAATGCTTCCATGCCGGTACACACTCCAAACATCAGCCCGGCAAGTGTAATCATGAAGATTATTCCTGCCAGCAGGTCAAAAAGGATAGCAGAAAAGGAAGTCAGAAAGATTGCCACCCATTGAATCAGGGTCACAGCTATTATTAGCGGCAATGCCAACAGCTTTATCAGAAACATGGCTATTTCTCCCCATTGACCTGTTTATAGGCTTCATGCTGAACAATCAGCCCAGCGGAAAAGCCGTATTTGAAGTGGCTTTCGCTTTCTTCACATTGGGCGATTGCTGTCTGCGCCCGGAGTTCTTTCACCAGCTCGTAGTCCTCTTTGCTGAGCCGCTGGGACAGCTGCTCCATCAGTTTCTCACAGGCTTTGACCGCCTTGCGGTATACTTCCGATGTAGGGACAACCGTTTCACATGGATAAAACCTCCCGCTGTACATTTCTTCCAAAATCATGACACCACCTCCCTTCAGCAGTAGATTAACTCTGCCTTGATGATTTCCTCAGCCCGGCTGCGGATGGAGTTCATGGACTGCACCCACAACATCTGATTTTCAGCTTTCATAGCTTCGGTCACGCCCTCGGATTCTGCCATCTGACGGATAATCAGGTTTAGCCTGTCAGCTGCCTGTTCGTTCAGATCGGCAAGGACCGTGTGGAGCTTGCCGGACAAAAGCAGGTCACTGTAAACCATCGGGCGAAACTGTTTCAGATAGGACTGGTGCAGCCGTCCCCAGTGACCAATGGGGCGGTGTTCCTCCGGCAGCTTCAAATCCGGCACATAGTAATCGCCCACCAGCACATAGTTCATGCCGTTTTCGTGGATTCTCGGTTTTAACTCTTTCATGCTGAAATTTCCTCCTTACTTTGGTTCTTTTTATGATAATCCTCCCTGCGTTTGGCAAGGTAGGCTTCATAACGCCTGATGCCATCAGGATCACCGGCTTCTGCCGCCGCCTTCATTTTTTGACGGGATTTTGTGGTTGCTTCGCTTTGGTATTTCCGCTTTTCAGCCAGCTGCCGGGCAGCTTCCGGGTCAGTCCTGGCAAGCTCAACCAGTGCATCGTGTTCAGCCTTGCGTTTGGCTGTCCGTGTGCGGGTATATTCAGCCTTACGCTCTGCCATCATAGCCGCATACTCCGGGTCTGACGCTATCCGGGCTTCTTCACGCTCCTTTTTGCGCTGTCTGGCTTCGGCTTCTTTGGCTTTCATTGCCGCCCATTGCTCGGCGGCTTCCGGGTCAGTTTTGGCTTTTTCTTTCAGTTCTGCTCGTGACAGTTTCTTTTTCCGGGTAGCTCGTTCTATACGCTTACGCTCGGCTTCCAGCAGCTTTTCCTGACGGATACGCTCTTTTTCACCCAACTGCCGGAGATATTCCGGGTCAGCTTCTCTGGCTTCCCGAACCTTCTGGCGGTACTTCTGGTTTCGCTCCCGCAGTTTGCTCAAATGCTGCTCATATTGGGCAATGGCTTCCGGATCACCGGCTTCTGCTGCCAGTCGCAGGGCTTCTATTTTCTGTTTCCTGCGTTCATTGGCTCGTCTGCCTTTTTCCTGCTTTTTCCGTTTTTGCTCCGCATCTATGGCGGCAATCCGTTCTTCCTCGGACACAGTTTCAACAGGTGGGTAGTAGCTGCCGATGAAATTAAAGTGGATGTCGATGTTCTGTTGGCGGTAGATGGTGCGCCCGCCAGTTGCTTCGTGAACTTCCACCCGGTCGATGAAGGAGTAGAGCATGGCATCAGTCAGTTCTGTGCAGTCACGGTATTTTCTGACCAGTGCCAGAAAACGCTCAGTGTCCGCTTTCTTTACGGTTTCCTGCTGAATCTGGCTTTCCAGCTCCTGTACCCGCCGTTCCAGAAGGATTTGTTCTTCATCGTACTGCTGGATCATGCGCTGCGCCTGTCGTTCCGGCAGTACACCTTTCACGGAGCTTTCGTACAGGTTTTGAATCATGGTGTCCAGCTCTGCCATGCGCTTTCTGGCTTCTTCCAGTTCCCGCTGCCCACTGTCTGTGTTTTTGTTCTGGTTTTCGTTCCAGATGCTTTTGAGCTGGGCAACAAACTCGGCTTCATTTTCAAGGGCATATTTGCTGACCGCTTGGATTGCCTGTAAAATTACCGCTTCCAGAACCGATGTTTTGACAAAATGGGATACACATTGACCGGCAGTATTCCGATAATTTCCGCACTGAAAAGCTGAATCTGAATCAAACCGTTTCCCGCTTTTCACCCTGTCCGGGCTGCAAAAATTCATCCTTGCGCCGCAGTCTGCACAGTAAATCAAGCCGGACAGACGGTGGGTATAGGTTCCGTTGGCTGCTTTCGGACGCTTCTGCAACCGCAGTTTATGGGCAATATCCCATGTGTCCTGTTCAATGATGGCTTCATGGGTATCGGGGAAAATCATCAGTTCATCGGCTGTGGCGGCTCTGCGCTGCTTCGTTTTGAAATTCTCGCAGATGGATTTGCCCAGCACCGTATGTCCCAGATATTCCTGCCTGTCCAGAATGTACCCTACGGTGGTTGCACTCCAGCGGTAGGGGTCTGCAACCTCGCTATGTCTGCAATTTTCAGGAAAATATCTGGCGGCATAGGCTGACGGTATCAGTATCTTTTCCGCTGACAGCATTTCGGCAATGGCAGTCACTCCAATACCCTGACAAGCCAGACGAAAGATTTTCCTGACAACCTCGGCAGCCGGTTCATCCACGAGTAGCTGTTGCTTGTCCTCTTTGGTGCGCTTGTAGCCATAGGGGATAGAGCCGCTGCACCTCATGCCGTTCTTCATCCGGGCTTTGAATACCGCCTTGATTTTGTTGCTGGTATCTTTCGCATACCACTCATTCATGATGTTCAAAAACGGGGTAAGGTCATTGTCTGAGGGGTTTGCGCTGTCCACGCTGTTGTTGATGGCGATAAACCGGATGCCCTTTTTCGGGAAAACAACCTCGGTATAGTAGCCGACTTGCAGGTAGTTTCTGCCAAAACGACTTAAATCCTTTACGATCAGGACAGCCACATGACCTGCTTCAATTTCTTCCAGAAGGGCGTTAAAGCCGGGACGATTGAAGTTTGTGCCGCTGTATCCATCGTCCGAAAAATGCCGGATATTTCTCATGCCATGCTGACGGGCATATTCTTCAAGGTACATTTTCTGGTTCTGGATACTGTTGGATTCTCCGACCTGTTCATCATCTCTGGACAGTCGCTCATACAACGCTGTGATTTTGATTTCCTCTTTCTTTGCCACGGTTTTAACCTCCCTTCGTTATGTACTTTTATCTCGTGTGACGCATCCTTTCTCTATCCTCTTCAAGTATAGCCCTTCGGGTCGGTCAAGACGTAGGAAGAATGAAGCTGCATTAAATTAGGCTTTACAAAAAACCTTGTTTTTCCGCTGCCGCTGCCGCCGATCACCACGACGTTTTTATTTCTCGCGTATTTCGGCTGCTTCGGGCGGCTGTTCATGGTAAGCCGTTCGGTCTGCGTCAAAATGATGTTGTTCTGAAAATCCGGGTCGATGTAGGGCTTTATATCTTCGGCGTTGCCCCAACGTGCGCTGCCGTATTCTGCGCCCTTGCGGTATTTCTTCGCGTTTTTCCCTTTGACATAGACAATCAGACGGATAACCACCGCGCCGACAATGCCGATAAGTAAATCCAGCGGGTGAACGCTCGGCAAGGCATTTGAAAACGCTTCGGAAAATCCCTGTGTGATATTGAGTATCTTTTCGGAAATATCCGCGCCGGGGGCAAGCCGCGCCGCTTGTCCGACTTTATCAAAGAGATAGACAAAGAGCACATACGGGATATTCGGGATTATCAGCTTTTTGTAGTTCATCTGCTTCATATCTCGCGCCCCCTGTCTATTTTCTTTACCTTGTCGCGGGCGGCGTTAAGCTGCTTCGCCTTGTCTTTTGCTGCGGCAAGGGCTTTGCGGATAGAGGGCTTTTTATCCCTGTTCAGCTTCTTTGCGGAAAACTCTTGAAACGCTGCGGTCATAACGTCCGCGTCCCGGCCTTTGAAAAACACAAGGTAACGGGTCTGTTCGCCCTTAACCTTTTTCAGCGAAAAATCTATGTTGTATTTCTTCGCGGTACTTTCAAAGGCTTTGATATTGCTGTCGGTGATCTCGATGTTGGAAACACCCGCATTTTGCTTCATAAGCTGCCGCATGGTCTGTTTCCCATGCGGTGCTTTGCTTTTCTGCTCCAAAAACTTCTGGATTGCTTTCTGTAACGCCTGTTCGGTAAGCCGCGCCGCGCCTTTTCCCACTTTGACGTATAGGGCAATCGTTTTTTGGGTTACTTCCTCCTGCAAGGTATCAACTCCTTTCCCGGTAAACTGCGGCTATGCTCATTTGCTGCCGTAAAAGTCGTGATTGACAAGGGCAGTATAGTAGCTGTCAATGGTACTCGGTGCGTTGAACAGCACCGCTTTTAGATACTGCTTGATGTTGCGGATTTTGGTTGTGTTCTCCCTCATGCAGTCCAAAACAAACTCAACGTGGCTGCTGTTCAGCTTCATAAACTTTGATTTGACAAGTTCGGCGGGGTAGTCGTCCCCGGCGATACGGATTGTCTTTCGGGCTGTGCAGACGGTTTCCAGCATGATTTCTACAATCTCGTCCAAACGGTCTTTATCCATTTTGGGGTCTTGAATGAGAATGTCATAGTCAATGTTGTCTTTGATGATTTCCCGATAAATCTCTATTGCGCTGTTTGTTTTCGCTTCCGTTCTTTTCCTTTCCGGCGGCGTAGCCGCTTCGCCATGCGCAAAGGGCAAGGGGTTTAGGGAATGGAAAGGAATGGAATGGGTACTTGATAAATCAGTAATTGATTTTTCTGTATTTAATATTTCTTTATTTAATTGCGTTGGATTTTCCAACGTAGGTTTTTCCAACGTAGGTTTTTCCAACGTTGGATTATCCAATGTTGGATTTTCCAATGTAGGTAAATCCGATGTAGGCGGCTGCGGCTGCTCATATATGACATAATCCGCACCGCGCAAACGTCCTTTTTCGTCGCGTTCCCGGCTGCGGACGATATATCCGGCTTTTTCAAGTTCTTTGACCGCTTCGCGGATTGCGTCGATCTTCTCGCGGTTGATGTGAGATAAGCCCGCAAGGGTATAATCCCAATCTTCGGGCAAGGACAGCATTTGCGAAAGCAAGCCTTTTGCCTTTAAGGTGAGTTCCTTATTGCGCAAGTGGTGGTTGCTCATAACGGTATAGCCCGTATTTCTCTCAACTCGGAAAACTGCCATTTTTTATCACTTCCTTTCTCGTTTTGCGTGGAATATTAGAAAGCCGTTTTTGGCGGTTTTGGTATTGCAGTATGCCTTTGCCGTTTTTGCGTCTGAAAAGCCTTGTATTGCAAGGGCTTTTTCGCGCCTAACGTTCCACGTTACCGCCTGTTTTCGGGCATAAAAAAACCGCAACTCTTTTCAAGCTGCGGTATGACAATATGCAGAAAGGGACGCTATCGGTCTGATAACGCCCCTTTTGCTCGGTTATTCAGTTGTAACCTGTTTGCCCGCCGTCCATAAACGCGATGATTTAAGGCTTTTTGCTTGTTTTCTTATCTCACCGCGCTTAATGGGTGGATGCTTTTTCTTTCTATATCGATATCGATGCTGCGCGTGACAGTGCAGGGTCTATCCCCGCAGGCAGGCGGCTCAGCAGAGCTTGGCGCCGGCGGGAATATCGCCGTCGACCATCAGCAGGTTGAGGCGCTCCTCCCCGTCCACGTGGTGAACGGCGGAAATGAGCATACCGCAGGAATCAATGCCCATCAGGTGCAGCTTCTCCTCGCCCTTCTCCTTGTGGACGGCAGAGAGCAGCATACCGCAGGAGGGGATACCCATCATCTTACGGGGCGGCAGGTTCACGATGGCCACGGCGGTCTTGCCGATGAGCTGCTCCGGCTCGTAGTAATGGTGGATGCCGGAAACGATAATACGGTCGGTGCCGCTGCCATCGTCCAGTGTGAACTTCAGCAGCTTGTCGGACTTCTTCACCGCCTCGCAGCCCTTGATCTTCACGGCGCGGAAGTCGGACTTCAGGAAGGTGTCGAAGTCCACCTCATCGGCCACAAAGGGCTCCACCTCCACAGCGGGGAGGGCGGCCTTCTTCTGGGCCTCCTGCATGGCGTTGAGCTTCTCCAGCGTCGCCTCCACGTCCACGCGGGGGAACAGGTTCTCGCCCTTGCTGACCTGTACCTCGGCAGGCAGCACGCCCCACACGTTGGCATTGTCCCAGGTGCGGGCGGCGTCATCTGCGCCGATCTTGGCGAAGATCTTGCCGCAGCTCTCCGGCATCACCGGCTGCAGCAGCGCGGTGCAAACGCGGATGGTCTCCAGCAGGTTGTACAGCACCGTGGCCAGGCGGACGCGCTTGCTCTCGTCCTTGCCCAGCGTCCACGGCGTCGTCTCGTCGATATACTTGTTGGCGCGGTCGATGACCTTGAAGATCTCGTCCAGACCGTTCTGGAGCTGGAGCTTCTCCATCTCCGCCTCGTACCGGTCGCGCAGGGCGCACACGGTCTTTTTCAGGTCGCAGTCCTCCGGGGAATCCTCCCGGTCGGCGGGCAGCTTGCCGCCGAAGTACTTTTCCACCATGCCGGTGGTACGGCTCACCAGATTGCCCAGCTTGTTGGCAAGGTCGGTGTTGATGGTGGAGATCAGCAGCTCGTTGGAGAAGTTGCCGTCAGAGCCGAAGGGGAAGGTGCGCAGCAGGAAGAAGCGCAGCGCGTCCACGCCGAACAGCTCCGCCAGCATGTAGGGATCCACCACGTTGCCCTTGGACTTGGACATCTTGCCGCCGTCGATGACCAGCCAGCCGTGGCCGTAGACGTGTTTGGGCAAAGGCATACCCATGCTCATGAGCATGGCGGGCCAGATGATGGAGTGGAACCGGACGATCTCCTTGCCCACGATGTGGTAATCGGCGGGCCAATACTTGTCGTAGTCGTCGTAGCGGTCGTTGTCGAAGCCCAGCGCCGTGCAGTAGTTGAACAGGGCGTCCACCCACACATAGACCACATGGCCGGGGTCGAAGTCCACGGGGATGCCCCACTTGAAGCTGGTGCGGCTGACGCACAGATCCTCCAGACCCGGCTTGATGAAGTTGTTCACCATCTCGTTGACACGGGTGCGGGGCTGCAAAAAGTCCGTATCCTCCAGCAGGTGCTGAACACGGTCAGCGTACTTGCTCAGGCGGAAGAAGTAGGCCTCCTCCTCGGCGTCGTGGACCTCGCGGCCGCAGTCGGGGCACTTGCCGTCCACCAGCTGGCTCTCCGTCCAGAAGGACTCGCAGGGGGTGCAGTACTTGCCCTTATAGGCGCCCTTGTAGATGTCGCCGTTGTCGTACATCTTCTTGAAGATCTTCTGCACGGCGGCGCAGTGGTAGTCGTCGGTGGTGCGGATGAACCGGTCGTTGGAGATGTTCATCAGCTTCCACAGATCCAGCACGCCCCGCTCGCCCTCCACGATGCGGTCCACAAAGGCCTGCGGCGTCATGTCGGCCTCCTCCGCCTTCGTCTCGATCTTCTGGCCGTGCTCGTCGGTGCCGGTGAGGAACATCACGTCATAGCCCTGCAAACGCTTATAGCGGGCGATGGCGTCGGTGGCCACGGTGCAGTAGGTGTGGCCGATGTGCAGCTTGTCCGACGGATAGTAAATGGGCGTTGTGATATAAAATGTCTTCTTCTCCATGGGTCTTTATCTCCTTTTCCGCCGCCCCGAATGGAAGGACGGCTCAAAATACGGGTACTAATCTTATTATTTTAGGGCATACCGGCCGCTTTGTCAATGCATTCCCCCGTTAAGAGGTAAAAAGCCGCCACTTTTTAGGGAAAACCCATTTACAGAAGCGAAAAGATTTTGTATAATGTCCTGTGGTAATTTACACGGCGTCGATCACGGCGCTGAACGGAACAAATAAACTTAGGAGGAAACCCACAATGTCTTACAAAATTCTCGTGATCAACCCCGGCTCCACCTCTACCAAGATCGGTGTGTACGAGGACGAGCAGCTGCTCTTCGACAAGACCCTGCGCCACAGCGCAGAGGATATTGCCCAGTTCAACACCATCGCCGCCCAGAAGGACTGGCGCCGCGATCTGGTGATGAAGGCGCTGCGCGAGCAGGGCATCGACGCCCGCACCCTGTCCGCCGTCAGCGGCCGCGGCGGTCTGCTGCGTCCCATCCGCGGCGGCACCTACGCCGTCAACGACAACATGGTCACGGACTGCACCATCGGCATTCAGGGTCAGCACGCCTCCAACCTGGGCGGCCTGATCGCCCGCGAGATCGGCGACGAGCTGGGCATCCCCTCCTACATCGTCGACCCTGTGGTCATCGATGAAATGGCAGACGTGGCCCGCTATGCCGAGGAAAACGGCAAGCGCTACCAGGATCTGAACCTCATCGTCTGCCACATGGGCGGCGGCGTTTCCATCGGCGCCCACATGAAGGGCAGCGTGGTGGACACCCAGAACGCACTGGACGGCGAGGGCCCCTTCTCTCCCGAGCGCTCCGGCTCCCTGCCCACCGGCCAGCTGGTGAAGCAGTGCTTCTCCGGCAAGTACACCGAGGGGGAGATGCACCGCATGCTCTCCGGCCGCGGCGGTCTGGTGGCCTACACCGGCTCCAACGACATGCGCTATCTGCTGGCGCAGGCCGAACACGATAAGAAGATCGCCGGTGTGGTGGACGCGTTCCACTATCAGATCGGCAAGGAGATCGGCGCCATGGCCGCCGTCATGCACGGCAAGGTGGACCAGATCATCCTCACCGGCGGCATCGCCTACGGCAAGGAAGAGCTGACCCACCCCACCCGCATCATCACCAGCACCGTGCGCGCCGAGGGCTGCCTGCACTCCCGCTGCCCGGTCAAGACTTCCAAGCCTGTGCCCAAGGGACAGATGGCCGAGGTAGTCGCAGCGCTGGACAGCGTGGTGCTGCACGCTCCCATCCATGTGGGCGATGTGGTGCTGACCGACGTCTGCGGCACCGGGGCAGACATTGTGACCTGCCGTGATATGGCATAAGCACTCCCCTTTTTACACAAAT
>OKSW01000376.1_pt1 | contig 18611 bp, 24 predicted proteins | sample 1606351 | NCBI WGS metagenome assembly OKSW01 (sample SAMEA3879565, study PRJEB24766) | human gut metagenome | biome: human-associated habitat; feature: feces | place: USA | collected 1985/1987 | reverse complement strand
GGATCTCTACATACGACGCAACGAAAACGGCCGCATCGTGGGTGTGACGTTCATTGACCACGAAACACGGACGGTCGTGAACGGATCACGGCTGGGAAAGGCATACTCGGCCAACGCCTTCGAGCTGCGCTTCGGCGGAAAACGGAATCCCGGGGAAAACACGAGGGGCTTGTCCCCGAAACAAGCGCCTGCCGGACGGGACGGGCAACGGAAGCGGAATACCTCACGACGGAGGAAAGTATAACATCTCAATTATCATTCATTTATTAAATCTTACGGTTATGCAACAGGAAGACGACCTTCGGGGTCTTGCTAAAACAATGGATTTCATGCGGGCATTGAGTATCTTGTTCGTGGTTATCAACATCTACTGGTTCTGCTACGGGCAGATACGGGAATGGGGAATCAATATCGGCGTGGTCGATAGGATTCTGCTGAACTTCGACCGCACCGCGGGGCTGTTCCGGAATATACTATGGACGAAACTTTTCGCCGTAGTGTTCCTCGCCCTTTCATGCCTCGGGACAAAAGGAGTAAAAGAGGAGAAAATTACCTGGCGGAAAATCACGGCATCGCTGGCCACGGGAGGCGTGCTGTTCTTCTTCAACTGGTGGCTGCTGGACTTGCCGCTGACGGCAGCGGCGAACGCGGCTTTCTACATACTGACCCTATCGGCCGGGTATATCTGCCTCTTGATGGGCGGCGTGTGGATGTCCCGCCTGCTGAAGAACAATCTCATGGATGACCCTTTCAATAACGAGAACGAATCATTCCAGCAGGAAACACGCCTGATCGAGAACGAGTACTCCATAAATCTGCCGACGAAATTTTACTATAACAAACAGTGGAACAACGGGTTCGCCAACGTTGTAAACCCGCAAAGGGCTTGCATCTGCATGGGAAGCCCGGGCAGCGGGAAGAGTTATTGTGTTGTAAACCAGTTTATTAAACAGCAAATCGAAAAGGGCTATACCCAATACATCTATGACTACAAGTTTCCCGATCTTTCGGAAATCGCTTACAACCACCTGCTGAATCACCAGAAAGGTTACAAGAAAATCCCGACTTTCTACGTCATAAATTTCGACGACCCGCGCCGCTCGCACCGCTGTAACCCCATTCACCCGGACTTCATGACCGATATTTCGGACGCCTACGAGAGCGCCTATACCATCATGCTCAACCTGAACCGAAGCTGGGTGCAGAAGCAGGGCGATTTTTTTGTGGAAAGCCCCATTATCCTTTTCGCGGCCGTGATCTGGTTCCTGCGCATCTACGACAACGGGCGGTATTGTACCTTCCCGCACGCCATCGAGTTCCTGAACAAGCGGTACGAGGATATTTTCCCGATTCTGACATCCTACCCGGAACTCGAAAACTACCTCAGCCCCTTTATGGATGCCTGGCTCGGAGGCGCTCAAGACCAGCTCCAGGGCCAGATAGCATCGGCCAAAATTCCGCTTTCCCGCATGATTTCGCCCCAGCTATATTGGGTCATGTCGGGCGATGACTTCACGCTCGACATCAATAACCCGAACGATCCCAAGATACTCTGCGTGGGGAACAATCCCGACAGGCAAAACATTTACGGAGCGGCTTTGGGATTGTATAATTCCCGGATTGTCAAGCTCATAAATAAGAAAGGCCAGCTCAAATCGGGCATCATCATCGACGAGCTGCCGACAATCTACTTCAAGGGACTCGACAACCTGATCGCCACGGCCAGAAGCAACAAGGTCGCCGTGCTGCTGTGCTTCCAGGATTTTTCACAGTTGAAGAGGGACTACGGGGACAAGGAGGCCGCCGTCGTGATGAACACGGTGGGCAACATCTTCTCCGGGCAGGTCGTAGGTGAAACGGCCAAGACACTCTCGGAACGGTTCGGTAAGGTATTGCAGAAGCGGCAGAGCATGACGTTGAGCCGCAGCGACAAATCGACATCCATATCCACGCAGCTGGACAGCCTGATCCCGGCCTCGAAGATCTCGACGCTCACGCAGGGAATGTTCGTCGGGGCTGTGGCGGACAATTTCGACGAACGTATCGAGCAGAAGATTTTCCACTGCGAGATTGTCGTGGACAACGAAAAAGTGAAAGCGGAAACGGCCCGGTACAAGAAGATACCACAAATTACCGATTTCACGGACGAGAACGGGACGGATCACATGAAACAGGTCGTGCAGGAAAACTACGAACGTATCAAGGCAGAGGCCGGCCGCATCGTCGCCGAGGAACTGGAACGTATCAAGAACGACCCGGTGCTTTGCAAGCTCCTGCCGGGACAGAACTAAATGAACACAAACACCCCCGCAAACACCCTCCGTTACCTTAACGGGGGCTGTTTCTTGGTTTTATAACCGCACAGCCGGTGTTTTGGAGCATAAAGTAGTGATTATGTGAACAGAAAACATTATTTTTGTGTTCGGAATCCTTTTAATTATAAGTATGACAGTTACCGATATATACGAAGCAATGAACAGCAAGGCGGAAGCGTTTTTCGAGTGGTTGCAGGCTCACCCGAAATACGGGTTGCTGTTTGGTGTCGGGTTGCTTGCCCTATGGCTTGCAGGGTTGCTGTTCCGTTGGAAATGGGCGTGTCATTGGCAGTTTAACAGCAAACTGTGGTTATTTGACGATTGCAAGCCTGAAACACGCCGCAGGGTTCAGATTGTGTTGGTCAGCGTTCTGATTATACTTATATTGGTTGGTTTCTTTGTATGGAGATAACGGTATGGAAAAGGACAATCGCAAATACCGGATCTGCTTCATCGACTATATGTGGTATGTAGCCGAGATATGGCACGAAAGGGAGCGTACCAATCTCAACGGACGTATGCTACTGTTTTGGTGCTGGCTCTTCGTCCTACTCATACCGCTTGGGGTTCCGCCGATATTGCGCCTTTTCGGCTGGATGATTGGTTTGGCCATAGTGATTCCTCTCTGCTTTCTTCCCGATTTATTCTGCAAGCTACGCTATACAGCCGGACGGCGTGAAGCGCTCCGTGAACATTACGGGAAGATGAAACATCCCGGCAGGAAGCTCGCCAAAATAGTTCTTATCGCTATCGCCCTGATCGTGGCAAATGTAGCGCTGATGTTCCACCTCGGATTTATACATTGGGCATGATGAAACGGCAGGAGAATAAGCAACGGTTCTATCTCTGGGACTACCTCTGGTGGATGGGGGAGAAATTGGAACAAGCAAGACGAACAGGCAGGGTCGATGGCGAAATGATGCTCTCGATTTATATCTTCGCTCTTTTGATATTCCCTATGATGACTGTTACTATCCGGCTTTTTCCAGGTGTGTCGGCATTGTTGCCATGTGTCGTTTTTAGCATTGTCACATTTGCCGTTATGTCGCTCGTCAGCAGGATTTACAAATGGCGAGGCAAAGCAGTGATGTCTCACTATGCCAAGTGCAGGTTTAACGAACTCCTTGCGGTTCTGTTATTTTTCCTTGCGATAGCCATTATCTGCTTTATGATGTATCTTCTTGACAAAAAGTGAAACAAGCTTTGATACGAACTCCGGGCCGTTATATCGAATGGTCTAACTCGATGTACCAGTTTCCCTTGATGGGTTTGTAAAGCGTGGTGTCGTTGTACGTCCTGCGGTAGATCTCGTTCAGGTCGCCATATTCGGTGATACGGATATTCCGACGGCTTCTCAATCCGGGATCGTAAACGAAACTCTTGGACGTTCCCGCATCCACGATGCCGTGGGAGTAGTACGGCATAACAAGGCTCACATATACCGAATCTGCCGTTCCCCATTCCCTGCGATCAACAAGGATAAAACCGCATCCAATCTCTGATAACAAGGAGTCGAGTAGGATTCGCTCCGGCTTCAACAGTCCATATACCGGAATGTCTTGTTCGTCATTCGTTTCATGGAATGTATCGCTTTGTTCTGTTGAATCAAGTATAATGACCTCTTCCGGAGAAAGCGGCGGGTAGTGAAAACTACCTTCTGAACTCTCTGCCATGATTTCGTACACCTTACGGAACGCCACCTCGTGCGTGGTGAAATGGCGTATCATTTCCTCGTCCGACGGCGGCATGGGAGGCTCTCCGCAGCTTGCGGCAAGCAGGATTACAAATAACAGGATTATGATTGGTGTTCTCATTTTCTAATGTTTAATGGTTTGACGGGGAACGGCGTTAGTCCGTTATCCCGGCTTGTTAATATTAAATTTATGTTTCCTGATAGATTGTTTCAGAATATAATTCTGTCGAAAGAATAATAGATTTTAATTCTCCATTAGACTTATAATCAAATGAATGTTGTAACGTATCCTGTTCAATATCATTTCTATCAAATTGTCTTATAACTATTTTTTGTAGGCGGTCATTTTCATAAAAATATGTTTCTTCTCTACTTCCACGAGAACCCTTTGAATACATTTTCTCTATTTTACCATTACTTCCATATAGATAATATCGGACATTCACAATACGTTTGCTATTATCATATGCAATAGTTTTCATGAGTTCCTTTTCATAAATGAAAAAGGTGTAATAGAATTGATTTTTAAGTTCCAAGCCCTCTCGGATTTCTATAATTTGATTTTTTACATCGAAATAATAAGTAAATAGGTTATTAGTTGTTTTGAGAGAAGTTACATTTCCAACTATTTTCCCTTGCTTAAACCTGTTTCTTTGATAAGAATAAGGGGATATTTCGTAGAACTCACCTTTGTAATTCTCTTCCCTTACAACATTCTTATCAATTTCTCTTTTCAATTCATCAAACATATTTCTCAATGAATTAAAATCATCTTTCAATTTATCAGGTATCATAGTGTTTCCTTTTAATATTAATGTTTGGTGGCTAACCGACCTTTCAGGGGTAGTTAAGCCGCTTGTTAGCAACCTCTTTTCGTTTTATAGATTATTTCAGAATATCCATTTGGAAATGATTTGGTAATACTTTCTAAAGCCCCATCGTCTTGATATTGGAATATATGAATTAAATCATTACCACTATTACCCTCAATATCATATTGTTTGACTTCAATATGTGTCAAAGCATTTTCTTTATAGATATAATTCTCTTCACGGCAACCATACCTACCACATAACTGTGACCGTTTCAGCTTTCCGCCCTCAAAAAAGTAATGGCATACATTCATCAAATGTTTTCCATTATCGTATAGAATACTTTTCACAAGATTGTCTGTATAATACAGGAAAGTGTGATAAAACTGATTTTCAATAGAACAACCAACCTTAACTTCTACGATTTGATTTTGGTTATTAAATCCGTAGATACAAAGATTTTTGGTGCTTTTTATTGTATCAGGACGCTTTACAGGTTTTCCTTGTTTGCAACCATTACGCTGATAGGAATATGGAGTAAGTTCATAAAACTCGCCCTTATACAACTCAGTCCTGACAACATCGTCTTCTATTTGTTGCCTTATGGTTTCAAAGTCATTTTTCAATGCTTCAAATTCAGTTCTTATAGTTTCTCCAATCATTTTCATCTTTTTGGGGTTGCTAATGTTCGGCAGCGTTCCGCTTATTCAATCGGTTTGCTGTTTGTTATCGGTCTATTTCTTCTGTTTCAATCTTGCCTCCAAGTTGTTCAATTTCTTTTCGATATTCATCCACAATTATAGAGTTCCCTATTCCAAGTAAAATTTTATCTCTTGAACAAAATTCCTTGATTTCACTTAGTGGAACAGAAAATTTCTTTTTTAAGTACAGCATAATTTTAGGCAATTCATTTCCCTTGTCTGCAAGATATATATTGTAAATCTTAGGACTAATGATTGTCAGATAATCATCTAATTCCGTATTCTCAAATTGCACAAACTCGGCAGTTGGTAATATTGCATAACGAAAACAATCCGATTTTGTATCACAAAACACAATGGAATAACCGCCTCTGTTAAGTTGCTTGTTCATAGCTTGGAACAACAAAGGCAAATAGTCACCTCGGCGAATTTTGTCCCAATCCAAAGAATCCTCAAACTTTTTAGTGTTCCATAAGAAACGTTCTATCCCATAATTCTTCAACATCATCGTAATGGAACGCTTAACCTGCCCTGAATATTCTTCACCACTCCAATCAATAACTGCCATTCTGTGAGAAACTATAGCAAAACAAAGCATAATATCTACTTCACTAAATTCATTGTCTTCAGAGCTTGTATCGTACCATCCCTTTTCAAACATTTTCCTATGTTGAAGGACAAAGGTTCTCTTATCTATATTGAACAACTGAATCATTTCTAAAAATTCATCATAGTGTTCTTTTAATAACACTTTAGCGAATAATTGAAGTTTACTATCCATATTTTAATTTTTAGACCGATAATGTTTGTTGGATAATCGACCTTTGGAAGATTAATCCGTATGCTATCGTTTATTTCAACTTAATTAGTTTTTCATATTGACAAGAAACATCAAGAAGTTTATCTACTAATTCATCTCCAAGCCAACAATCTATTAGATATTTGCCATAACTTGGTGTAAACGAGTAAATATCTTTATCAATCGCATTAATCATATTTTCCAATTCTTTTTGTACATTATGTAATGCACCATCAGGAAGAGAAGTCTTCCTACATTCAAAAGGTTGCGCTAATATTCTTTTTACATCATCAAGTATATTCACACAACAACTTTTTACTGTTTCTTTTCTACTTACCATATTAAACGATAATGTTCGGCGAATAATCGTCCTTTAGGGAGATTGATACGCTTGTTATCTGCCTTTATTCGCTTTGATAAGTTTCAACTACATACAAATCAACATTAGGATAATCATTTGAAACTGTCTCTATAATTGCTTTTACATCATCCCATTTTAATCCTCCTAATCCAGCACCGATTGCAGGTAAGGCTATTGCCGTTACATTATCACCACTGGCTAACTCAAGCATCTGTATCAGTGCCTTTTCGATATACTCTATTTTAGCTCGTGTTCGCCACGTTGCTTGAGTACCAAGGTTATATATATGTCCATTGCCATAATCATAATCAAAAACATCACCGGGGCAAAACTTATTTTCTTTGCACAACTGCTTATATTCAAGATACATATCTGGATATTTGCTTTTGAACTGTACGGCAATGCCTTTACCCATTGCACCGGCACAATTACAACCATGCGCATAACTGCTCACTCCATCAATACGGAATATGTCGCCTTTTTCAATATACCTAATCATTGTTTTTTTCTTTTTTATTGTTAATTATTCTGGGCAGATAATGTTTGGTGGCTAACTAACCTTTATAGGAATGTTCAGCCGCTTGTTATAATAAGTTTCCAATATCAAAGCCTAATTCTTTTAATACATTTGTTTGTTCTTTTTGGTATTCCAAAGTTCCACTATGGATAAAATCTTTATTTACAATATAGCTATTGGGGAAATCCTTGTAATACCTCATTAGAAAGTCTGGTATAATTTCATAAGTATTAAAACAAAATAAAATCTTACCGGATTTTACTAATCTAATAAACTCCTCTTTACTTTCACATTGATAAAGGTTCCCATCTTCATGAAAAACTCTACATTGATCAAGAAATAATTTCATGTTGAAATTAGCAAAATTAGCTAAATATTGAGGGCGTTGCCACCGTGCAATATCTGTACAGTTTGGAGATGATACGACTTTTTCCCATATACCTCGTTTTATAGGAAAAGAGTTACAGCTAAAATAGAGACGATAATGGGTTTGAGCAAATGTCTCTTCATTCAGTTCGCCTTCTAATGATGAAAAAACGCCATAACAGTCGTTTGTCAAAAGTCTTACATAATACAATTCACCACTTCGACCATTAATTTTATAAATTGCCCCCAACTCATATTTTGCCATAATGCTTTGATTTTTATTTATTATAATGTCCGGCAGATAAACCGCCTTCAATGTTTCATCTGTTTGTTAGCAACCTATTTTCTATCAATCTTTTGTAAAAGTTGATTGTAATACTTCTCTAACATTTTGATGTTATTTTTTCTGTCAATTTTTCCACTTTCATTATCTGTGTATGCAAACCACTTAAATAGCAATTCAACAAAAATATGTTTACCAATTTCTGTTAAAGAACTTTCCTTGATAATTGAAGGCATGATTAGGTTTCCTTCATTATCACATGGATTATCACACAAAAGCCCCTTTCCGTATGCGTAGTTTAATAAGTTCTGACAACAGACTTTCGCGTAGTCTTTATCTCTCTGACGGATTTGAGCTTCTATAAGTCCGTCAACATCAAAAATTATTTGGTCACTCATATTCTTTTTAGTTTGTAATGTTAAGGAGGATAATCGCCTTTTGGGCGATTTATCCTTATGTTCGAGGCCGCATTTCGCAGCCCTTAGGCTGCTTTATTTAACTCTCCAAGCAACCGTTCAGGTTGCTTACCTTATAATTAATATTATAGAACTTCAATTTTCCCCCTGCACTTTCCTTTTGCCGGCAAGGGGAATTTTCATTCCGTTTCCGGGATTTTCCCGGCATGATACTCCGTTTACAAATCATTTTTTGTCCTCCTTTTGTCTTTTTTTTTGTGGGATTTCCATGTTTTCTTTTACGAAAGTGCATAGCTATCCCGTTATTTCATTATGCGACTTTTTGTTTTCGTATATCAGACCTGCTAAACATAAGTGTTTCAGGTAATTCATCAAAAACAGTCCGTCTTGTTATCGTTGTATGCACATAAACTCTCGCACGTTGGCAGCACTCGCAGAAGAAAGGATTCTCGTAATCGCTTTCTTCTGCCGGGGCGTTTTGCATCACATTCTCGTCTCGTCCGAAGTATTCCCCCGGCAAATTGCCTTTGTTGGAGTAAAAGCCGTAGTACCTCACGATACGGAAATAATGTAGGGGTACATGCTGCATCAACCGGGGAAAGAACTCACGGTAATGCAGGGTCAGTTCCTTCTCCAACGGGTTCCTCCTGTCGGGGGAGTTTTGATAGTCACGGTAACGGAACGTGATGTTCTCGTCTTCCATCGCCGTGATTTTATATTCGCTCAGGCACGCCCTTTTGGAATACCGCCCGATATATTGTATCACTTGTTCGGGCATTTCCAGAGGCGGCTCCAGATGAACAATCCACTGCTTCTTGTTTACCACGTGTTTGATAAAACTCATGAACTCCATGCGGTTGCGGAAGTCATGTTTGAGCTTTCCGTTGTCAAACAACTCTATCAGAGCCTTATCGAACGTGTGTTTGAATATGCTCCTGATGAAAGCGTCGTTCACCTTTGACCTTTCCGGAACGACAATCCTCCCGTTCCTGTCAATGCCACCCCATGATAGGATCATGTGCGTGTGGACATGGTACTGCTTGGTTTCCCCGTAGGTATGTAGCACGGCTATCACGCCCACTTTCAGCCCGAAAGTCTTCATCATCCAGATTTTCAACGCTTCCGCCGACGTGCGCATCATGATGTTGAGCATTTCTTTCTTGTTGCGCTTCACCAAGTCAAGCAATACATGGGGCAGGGTCATCACCACGTGGCGGTGAGGGACACGCAACAGCTTGTCTTTCATGCGTGCAGCCCATTTGAGCGTGTCACGCCATCCGCACGTGGGGCAGAAACGGTTCTTGCAGCTATGGTAGATTTCCCGGACTTCACCACATTCGGGGCAGGCATAAGTATCTATCCCCAAAGCGGCGGTACGACATACCCTTATGGCATTTGCAGCCTTATACTGTTCCGGGGTGATATACTCTGTCGGATGCTTGGCGTACTCATCCCACCAACGGTTGAAATAGTCTGCCAAGCGGTACTTTTTTTCAGTGCCGCAGCCTTCCGATTGTGCCGATATGTCGAGTAAATCTATCATCTTTCCTGTTTGCAACTACCTATTATACAGTCTAATAGCAACTTCAAGGCCTTGAATGTTATACTATCAGCCGATTTGGCTGTTATTTTCTTTAAGTATCAGACCTCGTCTTCCTCCATCAACAGATCGTCCAACGGGCTTTTGATATTGCTTTTGAAAGTGCCGGCTATGTGGACATACCTTTCCGTTGTCTTGATGTTGTTATGTCTCCCATAAGCCCTTTCACTATCTTGATGTCGGTTCCTTGCTCTAGCAAGTGGGTGGCGAACGAATGGCGCAGCAGGTGCGGATAAATCCGCTTCGTGATTCCCGCTTCCCGGGCTGCCGCCTTCAGCCGTTTCGACACGATGCTCTCGGTGAAAGGTTCTCACGGTCTTTGTTCAAAGAACCACACTTTCGGTTTGTACAACCTGTTATATTTCGTCAGTTTTTTCATCAACGGTTTTGACAGCAGGGTGTAGCGGTCTTTTTTCCCTTTACCCTGCCGCACCCGTATCAGGGAGCGGGATTCGTTGATGTCGCCGGGTTTCAGTTCCAGCAGTTCGCTGATGCGCAACCCTGCGGAATAGAGTATGGAGAACATACAGAAGAAACGCAGGTCTGTCACCGTCACATCGAGTATCTTCTTTATTTCCTCCTTGCTCAACACGTCGGGTAGCGTCTTCTCCCGTTTGGCACGGTTCACCTTGTAACACCGACGTTCCTGGCCGAGAACTTTCTCGTAATAGAACTTGTTACGATTGCACTGGGTTCGCACGACAAACTTTGCCGCAAAGCCTCATCGCCACCATAGGCGGCCGCTATGCAGTTGCGCCCATTCCGCTTGGCGAAAGAGAGCGTGATGCGCTGCTTGGGTCGATATGCGTCCATAATACTTTTGATTTGGAAGAACAATACCCTCCAACAGCAAAAGTACAGAATTTCCGCCATACCGTCTGCATTTTTAGTCTGATTTTTTACCTCGCAACCAGCATTTTACAAAAAACACAAATTCCATCTCTGCCATCTCTTTTGTCGGTTTTCTCCTCTTACCTTTATTCCCCTCATATCGAGATGGTTCGGCTCCGTCATTTCCAACATTCCTGCGGCAATATTAGATAGCAAAACATAGCCTCTGTCTCCTACATTTTTGTACCTTTGTACTTTATTTTAGACCGAGACTACATTTATGGAAATGACAATTGAGGATTTGAAGCAACTGCGCGAAAGCGAAGACCATATAGAATTTAAGGAGGCAAAGCATAACTATCCGTTCACCGGAGGAAAACACACCGACCCTAAAGACAGGCGGCGGTGTGTCTTGGGGTATATTGTCGCTTTGGCGAATGAAAGAGGCGGACGGTTGGTGTTGGGTATGGCAGACCATATACCCCATGCAGTGGTCGGCTCTGATTTTGCGCAAAATGAAGTCGGGCAACTCGTGGATGAAATCTACAAACGGTTGGGCATAAGGGTGGAAACAACAGAATTGTACGAAGAGGATAAGCGTGTGCTTGTCATTACCGTTCCGTCACGCCCTGTAGGTCGGTTGTTGCGTTTTGAGGGTGTGCCCCTTATGCGTACCAGAGAGAGCCTGCGTGAAATGTCCGATACCGAGATATTCAATGTGCTGTCCGAACAGGAATCGGATTTCTCGGCGAAGATATGCGAAGGACTTGCCATTGAGGATTTGGATAAGGAAGCCATAGTGGAAATGAAAACCCAATATGCCCGGAAACAGGAAAATCCGCTGTTCCGCAACTATCCCGATGAACAGGTCTTGTCGGATTTGGACTTGCTCAAAGACGGCAAGCTGAATTATGCGGCTCTTATACTGCTCGGCAAATCCGAAGCCATACGGAAATGTCTGCCGCAGAACAATATTGTGGTGGAGTTCAGAATGTAATACAATACACCGCACGCAAGGAATTCCAACTTCCGTTGTTCATAGTGATTGACAAGGTGTGGGATTATATCAACTAGCCGACGAGCAATCCGCTTCTGCATTACAATGACGGCCCTTACATCTTCGATATACCTTCGTTCAATAAGGAGGCGGTCAGGGAGTGGATAAAATGTTCTACAACTGCATCATGGAGGGAAAGGCTCTGCCGGACTATTCGGGAACAGACCCATATCAGGTAAACCTCACGTTCAAAGCTCCGATATTGGATGCAGCTTTTGTCATATTCATCCGAAACGAGCAGAACCGCAGAACCCCGACCGGACAGTTGAACGTCTTTAAATTGCTGATCTTGTACAAAGTCGCAATGAGGGATTACGAGGGACTTGAAAGGCATCTATATCAATCCTATATTCTATCTTACGCAAAGATACGAAATTACCGCTTGAATCCTTATTTTTACTGGAAGAAATCAAAAAGTCTTTTTCCTCATTCATTCGGAGAGGATTGCAGGCTTACTATCTTCACGCTCCAATGGTACAATCCTGTAACGGTTACCCTTTTCCGTATGCCGCCGTTCCACGCCTGCGGCCACGAGGGCGCGGCTGAACTCCTGCATCCCGATGCCCGTGAGCGTGCCCGGATGACGCTTGCGCAACAGGGCGATGAGCTCGGGGAGGGAAACGGACAGGGCCTCTTCACCCGGACGGGCGGCACGGAAGTGGCGGGCGAATGCTTTCTTCCGCAGGGCAAGTGCGGTAGAAAGCCACGTTGGCACGTTGGATTTCCGCCTCTTCTTCCGCCGTGAACCAGTAACGCCCGCCGCCGAGGAGCATGCCCTTCAGTTGGGCATAGATTTGGGCATGGTCGATGCCCGTGCTGTCGATGGGGCGCTCCACCTCCACGCAGAGGAAGCGGCAGCTGCCAGAAGGGTCGGAAAGCAGTTCGTGGCTGTTGGACGTGGCCATGAAGGAGGCGATGCGCGGCAGGCGGAGCGTGTCGCGCCGGTAAGCCTTGCGCACGTGCAGGGAGGTGAGCTGCATCACGTTCTTCAAGGCCGGATGGCGGCGGACGGGGATGCGGTCGAACTCGTCCAGGTTGATGAGCCCCATTTCCACCAAGAGCTGTTCCATACGGGCGGTGTTCGCCACGTCAGCGCTGTCGGTGTAATAGGCGGACAGTTCGGGTGGCAGGAGGTTGCGGCAGAACGTGGATTTTCCCAGTCCTTGCCGACCGCTCACCAATACCGGGGCCACACTGTTGGCATGGCCGTCGCCCATCCCCATCCACTGCGCGGCCACGGCCAACATCCACCGGCGGAACCCGCGCACCCACGGCGCACTGTCCGACACGCGCCGGGCCAACGCGTCGAGGCGCTCCTTGCCGTCCCACGGCGGCAGGCGGTCGAAATAATCACGGAAGGGATGGTGGTCGGGCAGGCGGTCGGAGGCCACGAAACGCGACACGTCGCGGTCCCAGCACGGGATGCCCGCCTCGTGGGCGGAGAGGCAGAGGGAGTTGAGGTCGCGTGCCGTGAGGGGGAGGAAGGAGACCGCATCCTGTCCCTTGGGGCGGAACTCCGCCTGCCCCGTCAGCAGGTTGTGGCGCAGGTCGTAACGCGCCTCCGCGAAAGCGGCCAACCGACGCTCAAGGGTGGCAGCCGTGCGGTCTTTCGTGCCGTATGCTTCTGCCTTCCTTTTTAATAATTCGCTCCCACTCGGCAAAGCCAAGCGAACTTGCCTCTGCGCCCGCTTACTCGCGATTTTCTCCACCCACCGGCGTACCGCCCTCTTTACGATCTGTTTCAGTTCCATGTGCTTCGTTTTTACGGCAAAGTTAGGGGGCCGCACGGCGAAGGGTGCACGTTTGTGCACATTTCCGCACGGTTCCGCAGGTTTGTGCACGTTTACGTTCACCCCCATGCCTTCATCCCTCCATGCCTTTTCCCGGAAATGGACTTCATCTTTCAGGATACCACGTAACCCTTTCAAAGCAAGACGGATACATCCTGAACTTCCAATCCTTCATCTTTCAGCCCATGTCAGGCATAAGCCGGGCCGACTGCCGCTTTCCGTTTGGCGCACATCCGAAAATCATTCGGCTGAGATTGAAAAATCACTCGCCTGAGATTGATTTTCCGTTTGGCGCACAACGGTAGCAGCCAGTCAACTGAAGGAAGGCTGAAAGATGGGGATTCCATAATTCAGCTCATAAAGCACTATTCATCAAACCGTTATAGAGAATTCTGAAACATGAAACCTTTTTTGGGAAAATATACGGGAGTTTACAGAGGAACCCAAACACGAAAAAGGGAGATTTGCAACAGCAAATCTCCCTCCCCTTTTACCTTAAAATCAACCCTACCTAACTGGTATTACCAGTCGACATCCCTATCAAAATCATTTTGAGGAAAACCATTTAAGTTTCCGGGCGGACGAACTCCACCCCTTCCTATGCCTTGCCTACCCCCATTACGAACATTCATTTTTCTCACGGGAACAAAGATTTTCATCAACTGTTTGGCAGACATGGTTTTAGAAAAGACTTCATAGTACTTTTTATCCACTTCAAGCGTGTTGTACGCATTTACGATTTGCTGCGCCTTGCGGTCAAACTCCGTTTTTATGCGCTCTGCCGCTTCCTCCTCCGTCAACTCGGATTCTTTTTTCCCTCCCAAGCCTGCCGGAAATAGGGGTGTCTTGCGATGGGACATCAAATCCTGCTGATAATTTTTATAAGTAACCAGAAACTCCGAACGTGCATCTCCGTTCAAATCCAGTTCATCAGCTAATCTTTCCGCACGTTTTTCCATCATCTGCTCCCATCGCATGTCACCCTTGCGGTCTTTCCCGCCCTGTGCCATTGCCGTCCCCGAACCAACCAGACAGGCCGCACACATTCCCCATAGAACTATCTTTTTCATTGCACCTTATATATAATAGACAAATATTCTTCCTATTTATAAAGACACATCCAAACGAAAAAGGTTTAACGCATTATCTCACCGTAATATGAAAACAGCCCTGTTTTACTTCATATTTTACATAACATAACTCTTGTTCACGCAAATCACGCAACACCTCCGACAAGACCCACTTCAGCGAATCGTTTCTTACCGGACGCCGTTCCGGCCTGTCGGGATGACTCACCGTATTATAGCGATTATAACAAATGTCAAACGTCGTTCCGAAACGATGGCAACTCTCTTCGGAGGCATTGCAATTAAAACGTCGCAATCTCCGCACATCGTTCTCCGTACGCAAGACGGAAGTTACAATTAACGTATGTAGCGGAATGTCTTTGATAGCTAAAGAATCCAGAAAGTTCCGGCTGATTTTTTGCAGAAGGTCACTGGCCCGAGGCACCAGATAAGGGATGGAATAAGACATCTGCTTGTCCATCGTGTAATAAGGATTGCTGCCCACATAGACCAGTTCATCTTTCCTCATCTCCGCTTCTTCCCGATCCTCCACCGGAGAAACGCCCCATTTCCGGGCCGCCACGATATGTACATCCTGCAAGTCGGGAAACGTACGTCCAAACCCTGGTACACTATAGATCTTACTCTTCAATGGCCGACCGTCCGCTTCTTTGAAAACCGGTATGGAATAAGGTGTATGCAACCCCGTTTTCCTGACAACCTCAATAGACTCCTTTTTCGAATCAGGAACGACGGCCTGCACTGAAGAATCAAGCGGAACAGATGAAACACCAACCGTTTCACCCACCACCGCCGGATTGACACAGCGCACCACGCCCAACACACAGACGGTCACCCCCGCCATTCCCCAAAATATTTCTCTCTTGAGTTTTCTCAACGTTTTCTTTATTTTGCAGCACAAAGATACGGAAAACGTGGCGAATTCAAAACTTAATGCTTAAATTTGCGGTAAAATTAAGCGAATGATAGAAAAGCATATCGTATTGGAAGACGTGGATCCCGTTATTTTCTACGGGGTAAACAACACCAACATACAAATGATCAAGGCGCTCTATCCCAAATTGCGCATCGTGGCCCGCGGCAATATCATCAAAGTAATGGGCGACGAAGAGGAAATGTGTGCTTTTGAAGAAAACATCATGGCCATCGAACAGCACTGTGTAAAATACAACAGCCTGAAAGAGGAAGACATATTGGCCATCATCAAAGGCAAAAAGACCCCGAAAGAAAGTGCAGAAGGCGTCATTGTATACAGCGTCAACGGCAAACCTATCACCGCCCGTAGCGAGAACCAGCAAAAATTGGTCAAAGCATACGAAAACAACGATATGATTTTTGCCATCGGACCTGCCGGTTCGGGCAAGACCTACACCAGCATCGCATTAGCGGTAAGGGCTTTAAAGAACAAAGAAATACGCAAAATCATCTTGAGCCGTCCCGCTGTGGAAGCCGGTGAAAAACTGGGTTTCCTGCCGGGTGACATGAAAGACAAGATAGACCCTTACCTGCAACCGCTTTATGATGCCTTGCAGGACATGATTCCTACCATGAAGTTACAGGAAATGATGGAACAAAACGTCATTCAGATCGCTCCCTTGGCTTTCATGCGCGGCCGCACCCTCAATGACGCGGTGGTCATATTGGACGAAGCACAGAACACGACTACGGCACAAATCAAGATGTTCCTGACGCGTATGGGAATGAACACCAAAATGATTGTTACCGGAGACATGACGCAAATAGACCTTCCACCATCCCAACGTTCAGGATTGGCCGAAGCCACATCCATACTGAAAGGCGTGGAGGGTATCGCTTTTATAGAAATGGACAAAAAAGACATCGTGCGCCACAAATTAGTGACCCGCATCGTGGAAGCTTACGAAAAGCATGACAGGAAGGTCTCCGCACATAAGCGCAGTACCGAAAAACCACAATCCGAAGAATCATTCGTCATCACAGATTTGACGGGTTGGGGTGACAACTGAGCACAAACAGAACTTCAACTTCAAAAAGAAAACAGATATGAAAGCTTTAACTCACACTGATTTTAACTTTCCGGGACAGCAAAGCGTATATCACGGAAAAGTACGCGACGTGTACAACATCAACGACGAACTGATGGTCATGGTAGCCACCGACCGTATTTCGGCATTCGACGTGATTCTGCCCAAAGGAATCCCTTTCAAAGGCCAAGTGCTGAACCAGATTGCAGCTACTTTCCTTGATGCCACAAGCGACATCGTACCCAACTGGAAACTGGCCACTCCGGACCCGATGGTGACCGTGGGACTGAAATGCGAAGGCTTCCGCGTGGAAATGATTATCCGCGGGTATTTGACCGGCTCGGCATGGCGCGAATACCAGAATGGTTGCCGCGAACTCTGCGGCGTGAAGTTGCCCGAAGGCATGAAAGAAAACCAGAAGTTCCCCACCCCGATCATCACTCCTACCACGAAAGCCGATGCCGGACACGATGAAAACATATCTAAGGAAGAAATCATCGCCCAAGGGCTCGTGAGCAAGGAAGACTACGAACTTATGGAAAAATATACCTACGCCCTCTTCGCCCGCGGCACGGAAATGGCTGCGGAAAAGGGACTGATATTGGTGGATACCAAGTATGAGTTCGGCAAGAAAGACGGTAAAGTCTATCTCATCGACGAAATCCATACGCCCGACTCCAGCCGTTACTTTTACGCAGACGGATACCAGGAAAAGTTTGAAAAAGGCGAACCCCAGAAGCAACTTTCCAAGGAATTCGTACGCCAATGGCTTATCGACCACAACTTCATGGGCAAGGAAGGCCAGCAAGTGCCGAAAATGACGGACGAATACGTAAACAGCGTGTCAGACCGCTATATAGAGCTGTACGAGCATATCGTAGGCCAAAAGTTCAACAAGGCCGACGACCATGACGATTTGGCCGCACGCATCGAAAAGAACGTCACCGAATATTTGAACCAGAAATAAGGCACGACAGGTGTACGAACAAGAAAAGATAAAGCCCTACAAGGACGAAGGCCATAAGCGTGAACAAGTGGAGCGCATGTTCGACCGCATCGCCCATTCTTACGATCGGTTGAACCATTTCCTTTCATGGGGTATTGACAAGAGTTGGCGGCGCACAGCCGTCGACTCTTTGTCGCCCTTTCACCCCCGCCGAATCTTAGATGTTGCTACGGGGACAGGCGATTTTGCCATTTTGTCTGCCCGGAGGCTTTTTCCGCAATCCATCACGGGAGTAGACATTTCCGAGGGCATGATGCAAATAGGACGGCAAAAAGTGGAAGCGTTGCATTTGGACGGAATCATCCGCTTCCAACATGAGGACTGTGAAGCGTTGTCTTTTGCCGACGACACGTTCGATGCCGTGACCGTGGCCTATGGCGTACGCAACTTCGAACATCTGGACCAGGGACTACGGGAAATGTGCAGGGTATTGAAACCAGGCGGACATCTGTTAATCATTGAACTGAGTTCTCCCCACCGTTTCCCCATGAAACAACTTTTCTCTGTTTACGCCAAAATCGTCATGCCGCTGATTGGCCGGTTGGTTTCCAAGGACCATAGTGCCTACTCTTACCTGCCGGCCACGATGGCCGCTTTCCCTCAAGGAGAGGTCATGCAGGGCATACTCCGGAAAGCCGGTTTCGGCGACGTGCGTTTCAAACGTTTCACTTTCGGCATCAGCACGATGTATCTTGCCACCAAATAAGCATTCACATCATGGATAAATACGGTTTAGTCGGCTATCCTTTAGGACATTCGTTCTCGCGTGACTTTTTCAATGAAAAGTTCAAGAACGAAGGGATTGATGCCGAATATGTCAATTTTGAGATTCCCTCTATCGAACGCTTTCCGGAAATCATCACAGAAAACGCAAATCTGTGCGGACTCAACGTGACCATCCCCTACAAGCGCGCCGTCATGGACTACCTGGACGAGCTGAGCCCGCTCGCCGAGCGCATGGACAACGTCAACA
>OKSW01000365.1_pt1 | contig 18785 bp, 13 predicted proteins | sample 1606351 | NCBI WGS metagenome assembly OKSW01 (sample SAMEA3879565, study PRJEB24766) | human gut metagenome | biome: human-associated habitat; feature: feces | place: USA | collected 1985/1987 | reverse complement strand
TTACTCGGTTTCCGGTTCCCTCGGCGACTACGTGACGACCATTACGAAATTCGACAACCCTACCAAGTCCCTCAGCCAGCATTATGTAGGAAAGCGGCTCGGTGACATCTGGGGATACCAGGTGGCAGGTCTGTTCAAGACGGATGCGGAAGCCGCTGAGTATCAGGCCAGGATCAATGACAGGGCGGTCAACAACTCCGTCTATTCCTGCGGCGTGGCTGCGCTTGCCAAACTGAAGGCTGGCGATGTCAAGTTTGTGGACAGAAACGGTGACGGCGTCATCAACACCGGCGACAACACGGTGGGCAAGCCGGGAGACCGCTACATCATCGGAAACAGCCTTCCGCGATACACCTATTCATTCAGAGGAGACATTGACTGGTATGGTTTCAACCTCTCGGTATTCTTCCAGGGAATAGGACACTGCGACTGGATGCCTCCTAAGACCTGCTCATATTTCTGGAGCCTCTACGGCTTCCCTGCATCCTCGTTCGTGCCTACGGACTTCGAGTCGAAAACGTGGACTGAGGACCGCAGAAACGCATATTTCCCTAGAAGACGTGGTTATACCACATATTCCGGCTCCGCACTCGGCGTAAATACCGACAGGTATCTCCAGAATGCTGCCTACATCCGCCTGAAGAACATAACGCTGGGCTATACCCTCCCTATCAGGCAGAACAAGGCTGTGGAGAAAATCCGCATCTATGCTACCGGAGAAAACCTCTGGTACTGGTCTCCGATGAAGAGACACTCTAAATACATCGACCCTGAGGTGGCTACGGCATCTTCCAACCAGAGTGATGACTGTATCTATCCATTCTCAAGGACCGTATCTCTCGGAATTGACATAACCTTCTAAAACAGAGAATGAACATGAAAAAGATATATGCTGTTTTTATTTCAGGGCTGTCAGTGCTCGCGTTCTCGTCATGCGAGGGCTTTCTGGACAAATTCCCTGAAACGAGCCTCTCTCCGGAGACGTTCTACACCAGCGAGAAAGAGCTCGAACTGGCCACCAACGGCTTCTACACGATGCTGCCTTCCCCGGACAACACGACCGACGGCGCACTTCAGGACAATGACCTCGAATACCATGTCGCCCTGAGCAGCTTGCAGATGGGCAACCGCTCCGCTGAAAACGAATCTTGGAGTTCAAGCACATGGTCCAACCTGAGGGCATTGAACTACTATCTCGAACATTCGGTAAACTGTACGAGCGAGGATATCCGCAAGAAATACGACGGCATCGCCTATTTCTTCAGGGCAATGTTCTATTATGAAAAAGTCCGCAAATATGGCGACATCCCTTGGTATGACCATGTGATTTCAGCCAATGACAAGGCTTCGCTCTACCGAGCACGCGACAGCAGGGGCTTCGTGTTGCAGAAAATCATGGAAGACCTGGACAAAGCCATTGAGGGACTGCCTGTTACATGGACGGAAGGCGTTTACAGAATAAACAAATATGCTGCATACGCATTCAAATCCCGCGTAGCCCTCTTTGAAGGTACATGGAGAAAATACCATGACGTTCCGGACGAGACCTACACGAAGGACGACGGCACGCAGCTGACATTGTCATCAGAATATTTCCTCCGTCAGTCGGCAGACGCCGCGAAGGCCGTCATTGACTACGGAAAATACAAGATGTACAAGGGCGAGACCATCGTCAAGGGCCAGCCTTACAGGGACTTCTTCGTGCTGGAAGATGCCGAGACCAGTGAGACGATCCTGTCCAGAAGGTATCTCTATACCGATGAGATGAACATCCGCCACGGAGTGCAGTTCAAATACAAGAACCAGAGGCACTCCCTCACCAGAGCGCTTGCATATCACTATCTTATGGCAGACGGCACGCCGTTCCAGAGCCAGGAAGGATGGCAGACGATGCAGTATAACCAGGAGTTCAAGAATCGTGACCCCCGTATGGCTCAGACCATCGCGGCTCCTGACTATGTGGCCGTGGGCACGGATGCTTCCACCAAATATTATCCGAGCTGCAAGGACTATGACAGAAGCGGCTACAGGCCTATCAAGTACTTCTCTGATGATACTCATGACGGCGCGGGCACATCGACTACCGACTATGCCATATTCAGATATGGCGAGGTCCTCCTGAACTACGCCGAAGCCAAGGCCGAACTCGGAGAAGCCGACCAGACCGTCATTGACCAGACTGTCAATGTCATACGCGCCCGCGTAGGCATGCCTGCCCTTGACGTGACGAAGGCGAACGGCACTCCTGACGCATTCCTCAGCTCATACTACACCGACAAGCATCTGGACGGAGCGGACAAGGGACTTATCCTCGAAATCAGACGTGAGCGTACTGTGGAACTGGTGAATGAAGGCTTCCGACTCTGGGACATGTTGCGCTGGCACGAAGGTCAGCAGCTCTGTCCGGCTTCCAACACATTGGGACCTGGCTTCATCGGCTGCTGGTTCCCGGGACTCGGCGAATATGACATGAACAATGACGGTACTCCTGACCTCTGCATATACACCGGCACCAAGCCATCTACGGACTGCGAAAACACATTGGACGTATCCGAGGGCAAGGAGAACACTCTTTCAGAAGGCACGAGCGGATATCTCATCCAGTTCAAGGACCAGACTTACAAGTGGGAGGAGAAAGACTATCTCTATCCTATTCCTGTGAAACAGATACAGATATACCCTAAGGACGAGGCGACGGGAGAGAGCGTATTGACACAGAATCCTGGTTATTAACAGACACTGACAACATGAAAAGTTCTAGAATAATATTATCTGTATTCGCCGCGGCTCTGTTTATGGGCTGCAGCGAGTACGACGATTCCGCCCTTTGGAAAAAGGTGGATGAGGCACAGAAGCAGCTGGCGGAACTTTCTGCTTCTCTGACGCAGCTGGAGGGCCAGGTAGCTCTCCTCACCGCTGCCAAGACAGGAGGAGTCATCACTGATATCAAGGAAAATCCGGGTGGCGGCGTGACCGTTACCTACACCACGGCTGACGGCAATACCGCCACGGCATCGGTTGCCTCCAAGGCGGACCTTTCAGATACCGACATCATCGGCACGAAAGAAGAGAACGGTGTCCTCTACTGGACCATTACCGTCAAGGGAAAGACCACCGTCCTGACAGACAAGGACGGGGCGAAGATTCCTGTTTCCGGACGCGAGCCGTCTTTCACCACCGACAAGGAAGGATATTGGATGGTCAATGGCGACTATATCCTCGACAGCAAGGGAGAGAAGATAAAATCAGAAGGAAAGAAGGCTTCATTGCTCACCGGCGTTGCGAAAAACGATGACGGCACCGTCACACTCACATTGGCAGACGGCTCTACGGTTACAGTGGAGACGAGCGAAAGCTTCTCACTTACAGTTTATTACGAAGGTTCTCCGGTGAAAGGCGAGATTAAAGTGGCGGACGGAGTGAAGAGCCTGGAGCTTACATATAAGCTGACCGGCAAGGCTGCGGAGAAAGCTTCCGTAAGGGTAACCAGAGCGGAAGGAATCGAGGTAAGCATTGACCTGAAAGCTGAAAAGTTGGGCATTGCCGTTCCGGACGACCTTCGCAAGGCGCGGTTCACGATCATTGCCGCAGGCGAGGACGGCCGCATGGCTGCACGCACCATTTACCTGCGCGGGACATTCTCGGTAGAGACTGAGAACGATCTCTGGAGCACAGTAGAGGAGAAACTTCTGGCCCCGGGCTGCAACTATTACAGCATGGAGTTCAAGAAGATCGCCAGGAAAATGCACGTGCTGGAAATCGACCTCACGAATCCGTCCATCGAAGTCACCACGTCTTATGCGGACGACATTGTTCCGAATCCGAACGGCAACAAGAACGGCAACAACGGGTTCAACCTCCGCGAGACGCTGTCGCAGCTTTGTGCGCGCAAGACCGCTGAAGGTGAGAATGTTATCGCCGGTATCAATACCGGGTTCTTTGATTCCAACGACGGCTTCACCAGAGGTCCGCACATCGAGGAGGGCGAACTCGTCTATATGAACAACCCTGCGGTCGCGAGCAACCTCGGCAACCACGCCTGGGCGTTCACCATCTTCAAGGACAACACCGCATCCTGCGGAAAGAAAGTGTTCTCCGGCAAGATCAAAATCGCCGACAAGGAGTACAAGTTCTATTCTGTCAATGATACACTCGTCCGCGGGAACAATGCTTCCCAGATGAAGTCTTATCCGATAAATCTCTACACATCCAAGTATGTGAAAACCCCTCATGCGGAACGTCCTGACATAGTCAACAAGCTGAGCACCAAGGCTCTGTATGTTACAGCCAAGTATACTGCGGCCAACATGACGGTTAACGACGGCTGGTTCACGGCTACCGTTACGGCATTGTCTGACGGCAGGATCACGGCTCTGGAAGAGGCTCCGTATCTTACTGACAAGAAGGAGGTAGGCATCCAGATTACCGGAGATACGGCCGAGGAAATTTCCAAGGCGGTAAAGGTAGGTGATGAAATCCAGCTCTGCGCAGAAATGGCAGTAAACGGAGAGGTGAAACCTATCTTCACACAGAACTCTACCATGTGGCAGTTCGTCACGGACGGACAGAATACCCTCAACACCGTGCCTGCAAACCATAATTTCAGGACATTGTCCGACCCGATGACTTTCGCTTGCGTGGACAGGAGCGGCTCCCGGATCATGCTTGTCGAAATCGACGGCCGTCAGGAAGGCTTCTCAATAGGCGTCAATGCTGAAGAAGTCACGGATATTTCCCTGCGTCTCGGGGCATGGAACGCAACCCGTTTCGACGGCGGCGGCTCCTCTGCGATGTGGGCCAAGAAAGACGGCGTGTCCGGCCTCGTGAGCCGTCCGAGTGACAAGAAGGGCGAACGCAGCTGTATGGACTACATGTATGTACGTATTAAGAAATAGGACGATATGAAAAAGATAAATATAATATTGTCAATGTTCCTGGCGGCTGCCGTTCTGGGATCTTGCTCCTACGATTCTGCGGAAATCGAGGGCAGCATTACGGAGCTTGAACAGCAGATCGCTGCATTGGAACAGAAGGCGGGAGATCTGGAGACGCAGCTCAAGTCCGTTTCCGATTTCACCTCCGGCAACTTCATCTCACGTGTGGGAACCGATGAGAAGGGGAACTATGTAATCACTTACAAGACAGCCGGCGGCGAGAAGAAGACCGTCACGCTGGCCAAGGCTTCCGACCTGAGCAAGGCTCCGATGATCGGAGTAGCGGAAGATGGCGGGATACTGTATTGGCGTCTGACCAAAGACAATGGCGCTTCATGGGAGTGGATTCTCGGAAAAGACGGCAACAAGATGCCGGTCGCCACATCAACCCCGGAAGTAGGTATTGACAAGAACGGTGTCTGGACAGTAAACGGCAAGAGCACGGGCGTGCTGGCGAGCGACACCACGAACAGCCTGTTCAAATCCGTGGAAATCGATGCTGAGACAGGTCTGGCAGTGTTCACATTGACCGACGGAAGCAGCTTCTCGGTCACATACAGGGAAGCCCTCGGCATTACGTTCTCCACACCGTCATTCCTCGCCATAGAGGATTACGGTACAGCCGTGACGGTGAACTACACTCTTACCGGCACACTGGCGAAAGATGCCGTAGTGGACTATCTTACAGCCTATAACGTGAATGTGGAAGTCAGTGAAGGCCTGAAAAGAATCTCCGTGACCATGGAAAGCGGCGCCGAAGAAGGCAATACCGTCATCATGGTAACGGCAGGGGACGAGGTGGTCTATAAGCCGTTGTTCTTCACATACGGCAAGACCGTCATTGATTTCGAAAGCTATATCAAGGACAATGAACTGATTACCCCGATGGGCGAGCCGGTCATCAACCTCGGAGGCGACATGACGCCTTTCACCATCAGGGTTTCCCACAACATCGACGTGGAACCGTCAGTGGCCACTGAAAGCGCTTCATGGCTCAAAGTCGTGGGAACCAAGGCATTGACCACATCGGAATTCAATTTCGTGGCCGAGTATTTCGAGAGCAAGACCAATACTCCGCGCGAAGGCCGTATCATATTGAAGAACAGCCTGTACGACGTATCTACAGCCATCGTGGTGAAGCAGTCTCCTGTAGTGCTCGGAGGCGGCGGTGGCGACACCCCGTCGGAGGACAAGGGCATCGCTGATGTCGGCACCTTCATGGAATTCGTCAGAAGCGTCAATGCCGGCGCATCCACATCCCGCTGGGAGAATGCGGACGGAGAAGTCTGCCTGCTCGCTGACATTGACCTTACAGGCATCGAGTGGACACCTATCGGAAGCGCGACAGGCGTCGGCTCAGGTGCTCCTGCATATGAATTCAGCAATGCGTTCACCGGTAAACTCAACGGCAAAGGCCACAGTATCACCGGAATAAGCTGGACTTGCGACATGAGCAAGAACAATGTTTACGGTCTCTTCGGAGCTGCAAACGGAGCCACGATCAGAAACCTCATCATCGGTGCAGAAGGTGATGCCATCACATTGACCGGAACACCTGACATCACTCCTTCAGTCGCCGGCGTCGTCGGATATGCGGAGAACACGACCATCGCGAACGTGACGAACAATGTCACCATCATCCTTGAAGGCGAATGCCCTCAGGCGATGCCGAGCAGCCTTGCCGGAATCGTCGGCAGCGGTTTCAATGTCACCGTCGGCGGCAAGACCAAGGACGATGCGGTGGTGAACAATGGCGATATCCTCGTCAAGTCCAAAGTCGCCAATGCGCAGGCGGGCGGAACGGGATTGCAGGTGGCAGGTATCATGGCCTATGTGAAGCAAGGCACCGGCAGCCAGTTCATCAACTGTACGAACAATGCCCATATCACCGGTCCTAACGGACGTGGTGGCGGTATCCTTGCGTCAATCTACGGATCGGAAAAGGCCGGCAACAAGGTGACTGTCAGCAAGTGCGTCAACAACGGACTGCTCGAAGACAACTATCTCGACCATGAAGGTTATTCCAATGCCAAGAGAATGGGCGGCATCATCGGCGGCTCAGAGGCTGCGAGCGTCTCAGTGGAATCCTGCACTAACAACGGAAACATCTTCTCACATACGGGATGCCGTGCAGGCGGATTCGTGGGACATTTCAAGGGCGGCGTCATCGCAGGATGTGCCAATACCGGTATAATCCTCAGCAAGATAACCCCGCAGAATGAAGACCACACCGGCGGAGATGGCCCTGGCTGGGCAGCAGGTTACTGCAACATAAAGATTACCGGCTGCACACGTGGCGGAAAGGTAGGCGAATGGGCTGAATACAAGGACAAGCCTGAACAGGCACCGGACGCTACCATCTACAATGCTTACGGATACCAGAACTCCAAGTATTTCAATGCTGCTGACAACCAATAATTTGAATACAATGAAACGTATAACATACATATTGCTTACCTTCATCATGGCAGTCTGCGCTGTCTCATGTTCGTTCGACGAGAGCGGATTGGACAGCAGGCTGGATGCCGTGAAAGAAAGGATTGAGGCGCTTCAGTCAAGGATTGATGAGGCGAACGGTCAGGTGGAGTCTCTCGGACTTCTCACCTCCGGCAATGTCGTGACTTCCGTCGAGAAGAACAGTGACGGAAGCTACGTGCTGACATATCTTGACAGCAAGAATGAGAGCAAGACCATGGTAATCGCGGCCATGGACCAGATGATCAATGTCCCTGTAATAGGTGTCCGCAAGGAAGAGAACGGGTTGTATTACTGGACTGTCACTACAGGTGGCGAAACCACGGACATCACCGTGGACGGCAAGCCTGTGCCGGCAGCAGGAAAGACACCTGTCATTTCTGTGGATGCACAGGGCTTCTGGACTGTGGACGGGGAACGCATTCTCAATGAAAATGGCGTACCCGTTGAGGCCAAAGACGGAAACACTGCCATATTCAAGAGCATTGCCACGGATGCCGACGGTAATCTTTCGGTTACTCTCGGAAACGGGACCTCGCTCACGATTCCTGTACAGAACTCATTGAACCTCAGCGTGTCATCAGCATTGAACCTGACGATTTCTAATCTCGGGCAGGTCCTCAAGATCGGGTATGACGTCACCGGAAGCAAGGCTGAAGGCGCGATTGTGGCGATTGCGGAAGCGAAATCCGTGACGGCGTCTCTGGACAAGACGGCAAAGGAAGTGTCCGTGTCATTCGGAAGCACTTTCGAATCGGGACATCTCATCCTGATGGCGACCGACCTGGACAAGGTGACGGTGCTGCGTCCGATTTTCTTCGACAAGGCCAAGGAGACCAAGATTCTCATAAATACGGCGGAAGACCTCATGAACTTCGCCAAGGGTGTCAATGCCCAGGACGGTACGGAAAGCATGGATGTTTATCTGGAGAAGGATATCGACATGTCATCCGTAAGCAACTGGACTCCTATAGGAAACGGAACTTTCTCAGGCACGGCGGTAAGCGGTGCTGCATTCAAGGGTACATTCTATGGCAAGAACCACACTATCAAGGGATTGAAGATGGTTGTGCCTGCTGATGCTCCTGCAAGAACGACATGCGGTCTGTTCGGCGTCATTTCCGGCGCTACCGTGAAAGATGTGAACATCGGCGAGGGCTCTATTCTTACATCTTCTTCTGCTACAATGACTTGCGGTGGTGCTGTGGCTGATCGTGGAGACGTTGAGTGTCGAGTGGCTGCTAACGTGGTTGATGACGTTGCTGCAATGGTGGCCGCTGGGACATCGCCAGAGAATTCTCGTGGGGACGTGGCGGACCACAAACGCTCTGTGCGTGAGATACTTATGGATATCATTGACACGCCGGTAAGTCCGGAACTGAAGCCGGCGGACAGCGAGGGAAACATCACCCAGAAGACGGAAGACCTTGTGGGCCCATACGAGCTGCACGACTTCTTCCTCTACCACATTTTCCGTTTCGGCGCGAAACCATCGAAGGTTTACTTCCTGGCACGCAAGGCTTTCGAGGGCGTATATGACGACGCCACCATTCTCAAATGGTTGAACACGTTCATCAGACGTTTCTTCGCCCAGCAGTTCAAGCGTTCCTGCCTCCCTGACTGCCCGAAAGTCGGCTCCGTCTCCCTCTCCCCAAGAGGTGACTGGAGAATGCCGTCCGACGCCTGGCGCACCATCTTCCAGAACGACCTGCCGGAAAGGTGATCATCGGCTGATCTTTTTCGGCTGACCTTGTCCGGCTGATTATTTCCGGCTCGAGCGCCACCTGCCGGGGGCAAAAGGGCCGAGTCTGCCCACGTGGTTCCAACGACGGGGGCAGAAACACGGAATCTGCACACGTGACAATGTCAATCAGGCACGACGGGGGCAGAAACCCGCAATCTGCTCACGTGACAATGTCAATCAGGCACGACGTCTGAACCACATCCTGCAAATCTGTATCCGTTTCCAGAAGAAGTGCCAGATGTAGTAGAACGGGGCGGCGAGCGCGTCACTTTCGTAATGGCTCAGCAAGTGGAGATTGCGCCTGGCGATTTCGACAAGCTTTCCGGCACGGGAAGTCGGGTGGCGGAACCTGGTATCACCATGCCCGAAGTTCCCTCCCACCATTATCTCGCTAAGCAGAAATTGTCCTTCCGCCTCATCAGCATTCCAGAGTGACGGAATTTCAGGCAATGCAAACACAGTCCGGAGCACCCACATTGACGCGGAAGCGAAACGGGTCATGCCCATGTCATTGACATCCTTCATAAGCCTGGCATCCATCCCGGCATCGCGATGCAGAATCGCAAAATAGATGTCCATCATCTGACGCAGTCCGATTCCGCCGGAAATGAGGTGCCTGAACGCATGATGCAGCAGGTAAAACAGATGGATGTAGTCGGATGGGCAGACGATTTCCCCGCAAGGCAGTTCAGCCTTCCCTGCGAAAAAATCCGCCACATGACTCCCCCAGAACCCCTGTATCTTCCTGTTCTTGAAAAGATTATGAGAAATGCTCAGCCTATAGTGCAGCTCCACCTCGGCGTCATTGAAAATCTTCGGATGCGCATGCACGTAGTCCCAGCCGCCATTGTCAATGCCCTTCTTTCTCAGGTATTCCAATGCCTTCTCCCGTCCGCATTCCACATATACGTCAATGTCCCCCGCCTGTCGCAGACCACGTAACTCTTCACCATAAAGAGCCGCCACGCTCTGCCCCTTGAACGTAGCCAGGCGCATTCCGTCACGGTCGAACATTTCCTGCAGTTCGACGCAATGCCGGTTCATCACCTCATTACGCTTCTGGATATTGGCCGCTGCCCCCAACCATCTCATTTTCAGTGCCGCCGGCAGGTTCACCGCCTGCTCCGGATGAGCACCGCATACCCGCTGCACCCCGGCAAAGCACACCCCGAGCAACGTCTGCTTCTGCGCCTCCCTATACATCGCCGACCACTCCTCCGCCGACGGCACCACCGGCCCGAACCCGTCAGCCGTGCCTACCGCATTCTGTATAAGCCTGAAAAATAAATTGTCTGTCATTTTTAATACGAACTCTTATACGAACTCTTTTGCGAACTGCATACTTCCATCCTGCTCCTAACCAGCAATCCTTCTGGACCTCCCACCAACATTTGTACGTCACCGATATAGTTTCGCCAATGAAATTCGGCATTACAAATGTACGCTTTTTTCGATACAATTCTCTCCATCTTCACAAACTCCAACAAATGTAAACTCCCATTTTTTCAATGAATTTGTTTAGTCCATATGGATGATTGAATGTTTGAACCAAAAAATGTTATCTTTGCACAAGAATGGAATAATTCGGAATATCATAATGGAATACAAAGACCATCATATTCTAAGACTGATACATTTCGACAATTTAGAAGATACTCTAAAAAACGGAATGTACAGCAAGAATAGTGGCCATGTTATTCCGAACTTCACCAACATCGGCGACACAACGCTCATTAAGCAAAGAGAAACCTTCAAGGTCAGGATAGTTCCGCCTAACGGCTATCTAGGTGATTACGTGCCATTCTACTTTGCAGGGCATTCACCAATGTTGCTAAATATTAAAACCGGCAATCGCGGTGTCCAACAAAGGCCTCAAGAGGAACTTTTATATGTGGTATGCAAAATAGGTAGCATCCTCGACCACTGCCGTGAATGGTGTTTTACTGACGGGCATGCCAAAAACCATATTACCCGATTCTTCAACAATCCAGATGACTTGTCTAAACTGGATTGGCCGACGATTAGCAAACAGTTCTGGCGTGACACGGAAGACGATATGGACCGCATGAGACGCAAGCAAGCGGAATTTCTAGTTAAAGGTCACGTCCCTGTGGAATGCATCCGCGGCCTGATTGTTCTTAACCAAGAACAAGAAGAGCGAGCCAAATTAATTCAACAGAAGATTGGAGTCGAAATCCCAATCTATGTAGATACTCACAGAAAATACTTTTATCCATGATACGATTCACGAAAGGTAATCTCCTGACTGCGAATGCAGAAGCACTTGTAAATACCGTCAACACAGTAGGTGTGATGGGTAAAGGGATTGCATTGCAGTTCAAAGAAGAGTTTCCGGAAAATTTCGCCATATATGCCGACGCATGCAAGTCAGGCGAATTAGTGCCTGGAAAACTTCTCATAACCAATGAAAAGAATCGTGCCGGAGAAGAGAAAACCATCATAAATTTCCCTACCAAACTGAATTGGCGAAATCCATCCAAATATGAATATATTAAAGATGGACTTGTCGAACTTGTAAAAGCAATCGGCGAACGCAAGATTACAAGCATTGCCATTCCACCATTAGGATGCGGCAATGGCGGTCTGAAATGGGAAATTGTAAAAGGACTGATAGAGGAAGCCCTAAATGACGTAGATGCCGATATAAGTATCTACGAACCTAATACGGAAATAAAGTCAATGCTACAGTCAAAGCCTGTCAGCAAAGAAGTGAAACTGACACCTTCGAGGGGGCTTATTACGTATGCAATGTACTATTACGACTCCCTTGGAGAGAACTGCAGTCTATTCGTAGCAAACAAACTTGCATATTTCCTCCAACGCCAGGGGGCGAAGTCGTTTGCAGATATTAAATTCACAGCCCATCATTATGGCCCGTACAGTCCACAGATAAGTCACATTATCTATAGTCTCAACGGTACTTATATTCAAGGCTTTGAACAAATGAATGCAACCGCATTTGAACCTCTTACGATGCAGTATAGTCGTATCAACGAAGTAAGTTCATATGTGAGGACTCTCGATAAAACCGAGCAGGACAGCCTTAAAGAAACCATCAGACTAATCTCCGGATTTGAATCCACCCTGGCACTTGAAGTGTTGGCCTCTGTAGATTTCATCAGGCACGACAATCCCGGGATCAGCCTGGAGGACACAATCGCCGCCATCCACAACTGGTCGGAGCGCAAGAACAAACTCTTCAAAAACGAATATATCCAGATAGCCTATGACCATCTGGATACATTCTACGGTGAATCGAAACTGTTTGCAGGTAATAGCTCCAGTGCTTGTCCTGAATATAGTGAACCGTGAGCGAATCCAGCATCTGCAAGTACCACTTCACAGCCAGAGAATACATTCCCTCTTTTAGTGCCGACTCGATGAACTTCTCACCATACTCATAAAGCAACTGCCGATGAGGTCACATTCCTATCCGAGGTTCTTGGGCATGAAGACATCTTCTTCAGGAATGGTATCTGGTATGAAGCAACGCATTTGTTTAGATTTGGCTGTTCAATGTTTGTAATGGTGGCGATTACTTCTCCAACAAACTGGTGAACATTTCACTATACATATGGTCTTCTGAAGCCCTGGAGCTATAGTATGCCTCACGGGCCCAGTCTTCGTCTATATCATCATAATCAAGTTCACAAGGAAAGCGTAATTTTGCCTCATCTACAGCCCTCTCCCATGTATCTGCACTCAGTCCAGGAATCTTTTCTGCAAGAAGTGAAGCCGAAGCTCCTATCATATCACATTCTTCTTCATTGGTTGCAGATTCCAGTTCAAATTCCAATGTATTTTCTACCCTTTCCAGCATTTCATCGCTTACTAATGCTTTACGGCCAAATTCCGTCAATTCCAAAAGGCCTAAGATATTAACAAAGTCATCCGCCCAGTATGCTTGCTCATAAACGACAGATGAAAGATGCTCCAAATCCAGTTCTTCTCTCCCTTCTTTATCTAGCCGATTAAAAAGTATCCTCCTATCTAACAAGCTATACTTACCGCATTCAAGAAAACCTTGGTCTACTATAGAGTTAACTAATTGAGGATTATTCTTAAACAACACTTTAAATGAAGCCTTCATCTGTACAATGTAGCCAGCAAGTGAAATATTGTTTTTTACAAGAACAGAGTCCGATTCCCTTAATGAACACACCCGAAAATGACCAGTGGCATACTCATATGCATTAATCACCGAAGGGTAGAGCCCGGCATTAATCAAAATCTTCCTATGAGTATCTGTTGATGGGATATCCGAGAATGTGTTATAAACTTGGTCTGCGAAAAGAGCATTTCTAATCAACAAAGCTTGTACATCTTCATACAATCTGACCTTATCGAGCAAGAAGTCAAATACCGAAGGATTGTAGAAGCTTGAAACGAATGATGAATTAGATTTTGAGGTCAAAATGAAGGTTCCTTCCAATAATTTCAATGTCTCATTCCATAACATTTCGGTCATTGAAAGCAACAACTCATCAGATGTTTGGCGAACCAAGAATCTCACCGCCGAATACCAATCATCAAGATACACAGCCCCATTCCCCATCGTCATTCTTACAAACAAGGCATATTGGGCAAGAGGAGGCATATTATTGAAGGCGTAATTCCAAACTGAATTCGGGTGTTCGAAGAAATCTAAGAACTGCTGCACAAAACTTTCCGGTAAAACTTGGAGATATAGTTGCTTATTCAGAAATGCTTCTATGATACGCGGATTGAAGTTAGGGTGCTTGATGAGTTTTAGATATTGTGAGCCCGAAAGAAGTTGACGGATATAGGGCACCGGTATCTCTGCTTCCGCCAAATGGTTGTACAAGATATGCGCCCTAACGTCCTCTGTGTAATTTTCCAAATCAATCGTACATTTTGCCAGTTCAATATTTCTCACTGCGAAATGCTCATATTGACTCAAGGCAGACTTTAGTATGTACTCACGCGTCGAAAGGACAAACAACTTATCCGGTTTGCGACGAACCGCATCTATGAACCTTAAGACCTTACTTTCAAAACCACTTTCAGTTACATGAAAATAATTCGCCCCAAGGAAGTCATCAAAGAAGAAGACTTGCCGCCTCCCTTCAATCAACTTTTCAGCGGCATCATCCATAGCGAAAACTCTGATGGCTTCTTCATAATCCTCTCCAAGAAGTTTATAAACAAGCATCCTCGCTAAAGTGGTCTTACCGATACCTGGTATACCGGATATAATAACGAACCGATTCTTCAGTAGAATGGACATCGCTTCATTAAAGCTGTCATTCATCACATAGGTAGCAACATCTCTTTTTATCTCTTCGCGTTCAAAGCCAGACCAGTTTTCTATACGCCGGTGAAGGACCCTATCCATCACATTTGTACTACCAATCCACAACTTATAATACTGTTTCTCTATGTCGTGAAACTGACCAAGGAGATTGTTGAGATCATCCCGTCCAAGAATATCAGAAGGATTAAGAATGAATGGTGAAAACAATTTTATAATTTCCTCCTTATTGCCTGGAGTCAATCCAACTGACGTTGAAAGGATATAACGCTCGGGGTTGAGGCGCCGAACTTTTTCTACCTCCTGTTTTAAAACCCGCAACAACGTGTCATAGTCTTTATATCGCTTTGCCTGAATGATAGTCGTCCCTCTTGGCGAAGCACAAGCGAACCTAAGATCAATCCCGTTATCGCGTCCAGGAGTGAAACTTTCAATGAAGATCCTCTCCCTTTTCTGGAGAAGATCTCTTGTGAGACACTCGAACTCGTTAGGTTGAAGAATGAGCAAATCGTATTCAGGCATACTATTGTTTCTTATGTTTCTTATTCAATGTTTCGATGACTGGGACATGATAACAGAAATTCCCTAAAACTTCGCTCCCGTCTTCGCCGTACTTTCCGTCCTTGGCTTCATAGATGACGGACGGCTCCAGGACTTCGACCGTGTGCCAGACGCCGGCGGGGACGACGCAGCCGTAATTGCCGGAGGACGGGTCCAGGACAATGCGTGCCGTTTCATGGAGGCGACGCCCAATTGCCTTGTCCTGCTTCTGTTCAATGCCATCTCCAGATTCAATGCCGTCTCCAGGTCGCTCTTCCACGTAAAAGACCTCGACCAATTTTCCATGAAGCAACAATACATTCTCAGTGCTAATCGGATGCCGGTGAATAGGAACCACAGTGCCGGGAAGAAGAGCAATGAGCATACGCTGGCTGTTGTCGTCGGATGACGTGCGCAGATCATAGTTCTGACGAAGCCGTGGATTTTCCGCAGCCTCGGAGAGCAACTTCGAGATGAACTTATTGTCAATTTCCATCCTAATTCCACTATTTTAACGACTCCAGATATTCCTCGTGCAGATGATAATACTTTTTCATGAATACGATGTAGGCGATGCTTAGAACAATCAATGCCCCAAGCAGATAGAGCCAATGCGCCATAACTGTATTCGGAATAATATAAATGAATCCGAGAGACACCCCCAGCTGCAGCAACGCGTAGAGCGATGCCACCTTCACATGATCTATCTTCAATTCATTCGCCATAATCTGATATGCATGCTTGCGGTGCGCTTCTCCCAGATTCTCATGCAACATTATGCGATGACAAATCGTGAGACAGCCGTCCACGCCATAGACCAACAAGAAAATCAGCCAAGTAATATCTCCAGTCCTGAGAATCAATGCCCCGATCAGAAACAGCAGGATATAAGCCACTCCGATTGACCCCACATCACCTGCAAAACACTTCGCCTTACCCTTGGGCCTGAAATTGAAATAACAGAATACCATGTCCGCAAGAATCACCACGAAGATAAGAGATTGATTCACAAAATCCATACTCTGATTGAGCAAAGCCATTGGTATAAGCGATGCAAGCGCATACGCCCCCGTGATACCATTGACTCCATCCATGAAATTGATAATATTAGACGCACCTACGCAAACTATGAGCGCGAGTATCACCACCCACCACATGTTCAGATGTAAGATGTCCAGCTGATAAAACATCATCAGCATAGCTCCGAATTGCGCCACAAGCCGCACGCTGTCCGGCAACGAATGAATATCGTCAATGAAACTCACGCCAGCAACCAACGTCACTGCCAGCAGGAACCAGATGTAGTCCCCGATTTCCAGATTCAACGAAGGTATCCACCCTGCCGCAGCAAAAGCCAACCAAATCCACAACGCCAAAAGAAAAATAATCCCACCGCCACGCAGGACAATGCTGGAGTGCGACGAGCGCTGATTAGGTTTGTCAATGATGTTGAATCTGTCTGCCACCTTGAAATAGACCAATTCCAAGACAAGAAGAATCAAAAAGATGATTCCGTAAACAAAAAATGAATTCATATTATCTTGATATAACGTTAGTTGATTCACTTAAAAGAGGGCAGGTCCGGAAACCCAAGCCCACCCTCATAACCATTAACCAGCCATTTTCGATATCCTTGCAGATAACCCTACCAATGGCAGTGGTTTATTAAAGCTGCAGTCATATAGACCTACAGACTGGACCTTGCCCAAAGAGCAAGTACAGCATTCTGAAGGATACTACAAACACTCCTGAGAGCGTAAAGACCACTCATAAGTATATCCAATTCCTATTATTCTACTCTTTATCATCAAACCTAATTTTTAGGATCCTCATTTTGCGGCATTGATACGACTAACGGACAATTATCTTTTTTAATTAATGTCCAAATTGTGTGTTTTTGACCATTGTTTTCAGTCTTAATATCGTGATTAATAGTCAGCTCAGAAATCTTGTTAAATTGTGAAAAATTCGAATAATCAAAAACGTACTTAAAATAATCTACAAAGAAATCACGAATTTCTTGATCATTCCACTTATCCAGAACTTTATCCATCGAGGTTATATCCTCAGAGGTATCAGCGTTTGAATTTCTTATGAGTTCGAACTGGCATTCTCTATTATCTTTAGATATAGTTATTTTTCCTTGATATTTCGTCGAATATTCCAAGGTTTCATCTTTGTTTTTATCTTCTATTAATAGATTCTTAATTCGCTTCTTAAGGAGGATACACTCCGTATCTAATCTATTTCGTTGCACTTCATCTAAATTTTTTACCCACCGTTTAAACTCTAATAAATGCGACAAAGGGAGATGCTTTAGTATATTAAACTGGTTCACATAGAAACGCATTTTCTCCCCATTTGAAGTCAAACAATTATACCTCAATAACAAAAGTTCATCTTCAGTGAACTGACTTCTTTGCATCTTCGATAGTAATGCTTTTTTGTCGCCCTTTAAATCTGATTGCCAAATCACTTGAAATGTTTGATAAAGCAACCTGAAGTAAACGGCCAAGGTATCTCTATATGTTATATATTTTGCATCGAAACACTTCCTAGCCTCATCAATCCGTGCCTCAAGAGCAGCACTATCAGCAGCATCTTGATATTTGTCATATAAGTCTCTAGCGATAGCAGTAATCGCATCAATACCTTTAGTATCTTCATTGAATTTGAGACACTCGAGAACCTTTTGGCGAGAATTGGATAAGCTCATAACATTTTCATGAACAAGTTGCAACTCATAGACTTCACTACTTCTGTCATTACTTGCTTTCAAATATTCATTCGCCTTTTCCTGTTCTTTTAGATTCTTCACAAGGAGCCGTACACTGATATAGGCGCATGCCGTACCGATTATGCCCCCAATAAAATCGCCAAATGTACCCCACTTTGGAATGTCAATAGTATTGTTCCATTTAAACCATGGCTGATGAACACAAAAGAGAAAAATGAAGATTACCATTGAAACCCCCATCGCAATCTCCGCCAAAGTCAATTTACTCTCCCATCTCGATTTAAAGTGAGAATTATCAATTGGAGTTAGTCTACCTTCCATGACTGTATTTTTTCTATGTTTGTATTAGCATTCGATGTCATTATTGTCTGAAAAAGAGGATAATTATCAGACTTTTTCCTATTGTTGCACCAATGAAGAGGATTCAGGTTGGAAATTTCATCGGAACCTCCTTTGGAAGAAGGTTTAAGATGATCTATCTCCCAACCGTATTTCGATTCTACCCCATAATGGTCCCTCCTAATCCATGCCCCAGCAAAATCTTTACGCCAGATATTGGGGTCATATCCATTCTCGATCTTAGCTTTTTGCCAAACAGCAGTCACAATATGATCTGGAAAATACGCCATAATTGTTTAGTATATAAGGATTTATAAAATAGGGATTGCCGTTTAATGTTTTCAATATGAGCGAAGCAGCAGACAATCCCTTCAATTTCTGCATCCGGCTCATCAAAATTTCAATTACATATCTGTTTCCGGTCGTTTCGGACGGATTTTTTGTCCGTTTTTCATGGCGAGGATACAGTTCCCTCCCACAAGAGTTCCGCATCGACCGCAAGTTTCAGTGTCAGGCAGCCGCCAAACTCGACCTCTGTTCTATCCTGTCTGTCTGCAATAATTTCGTGAAGTGTCCCGCCAGCCTTTGTCTGTTACTTACAAATTCTTTCTTTCAGATGAAAATTCTGAACAAGTTGGCAGATGCTGACGTGCTTGCCTGTGGATGTAACCTCCTGGAAGATAGACGGTTATAGTGTTTTGCGCTCGATCCTGCCCCTGCCAA
>OKSW01000350.1_pt1 | contig 19433 bp, 21 predicted proteins | sample 1606351 | NCBI WGS metagenome assembly OKSW01 (sample SAMEA3879565, study PRJEB24766) | human gut metagenome | biome: human-associated habitat; feature: feces | place: USA | collected 1985/1987 | reverse complement strand
GTTGAACGGGAAATTTAGCGCGTCGAGGGGTGAAGCATTGGAACTGCTGATGCAAGCACTGCGCCGCGAGTTTGACCGACACAAAGAGGATGCCGACGACGAGTTCGAGAAGATAGAGAACAACCGCCAGGCACTTGTTGCCGAGGACGAACGGCAGCAGGCTGAGATTGATGCACAGCAGGCACAAATAACCGCAGCCGCCGGGCAACTGGAGACCGTGCGGAAGTTGCTGCACAGTGGGGCGAGCTGGGCGAATATAAAGGGAGCGTTTGACGGGCTGGGAAGCAATTATAACAGCCTGTGGGCACTTGCGCGCACAGTTAAAACATTCTTAGAAGCAGCGGACACGTCGGACGCTACAATAAACCGCTGGCAGGAGCTTGAGGCGTTCCTGCAAGGTGTAACGGACACTGACAGCCTGCTGGCGCTGCTTGAAGAACAGAAAAATGAGATAGGTAAAGAATATGTCGCTTATGTGAACGAGCAGGGGGAGCAACTGACAGAAGCAATAGGGGCAGCTCACATGAAAGATATAAGGGCGCTGGCGAAAGCTATTAGCGTGAAGAGCGTGACATGGGCCGAGATTAAGCAACTGCGAGACGCCGGGCATTTGGACGATGGGACGCTGTATCGCATAACGGACTATGAGACAACGGTAGCAAACGACCCTGAGGCACGGAGTGCCGGCCACCCGTTTGATTTGGTGGTAATGGCACTTGACGCAGGGACCTTGTCGGAGCGTGCCTGGGCGATGCGCAGCGCTCGGGACACAGCGGGCTACTTTGCCGGCGCGAAGCTGGAGTCGTGGCAGGTGTGGTATTGTCTGGACAACGACACCACACGCTTCCAATGGGCTGATACGGCGACAGGTAAGGGCGTAATATATAGACTTATCGACGAGTGGGGAAACGACTGTCCCTACGACTTCAAAAACGTGCAGTTTAAGCGCTGTTTAACAAGCGGCGATTTTGTGGATAATGTTGTGGACGATGCAGATTGGCCGAACACACATTATATTCTGAGCCCAAGCATGAACGGCCAGGCTGATATGACGGCAGATGAAACAGACTATAAATGGCTGTACACTTTTACATATCTGGAGCAGATGCAGGATGTAAGGGATGCCAGCCTTATTAACGAAGTAAATGCGGACTTTGAATCCGCCTATTATAATAAGGCTTGCAACTGCAATGAAATGCAGGCGTATTACATAGGCGAATTTATAGATGATACAACGTTTGCGACGCAAGCGCTGAACAATATCGTATTAAGTTCGTATGACGAAGAAAACGGGGCTGCTGTAAAGATGTACGGCAACAAATGGGGCGCCGGGTGCTTTAATATGACGTTTCATGAGCACTGCTATGGGAATAGCTTCGGAGTGAATTGCTATTGTCTCATAGGCTTTAAACTCTATTACAACACATTCGGGAACAGTTGCGACGGCAACACGTTCGGGAACAGTTGCGGCGGCAATACGTTCGGGAACAGTTGCGGCGGTAACACGTTCGGGAACTACTTGCAATATATAACGGCCGGTGAGGGCGTTAAATATCTGAATGTGACTGGCGGAAGCGACGTTAAACACTTTGTGCAGAACGCTCATATATTGAACGGTACGAGCGGCAAGGACAGCAAAAACCTGCTGACGGTGGGGCTTCCTGAAATGTCGACAGTGTGCCGATATGTCGGGCAAAATACGGCCGGTGTACTAAAAATTTGGGTGCCGGCAGACCTGGTGTAAAACAGAGGTGTTTGCGCAATGTTGCAGTAATAAAGCAATAAAGCGCAAACACCCTGAACAGTTCCGGGGCGAGAGCGCTGCGGTAAACGGTCGAGAATGAAAGAATTAGGCAGTCGAAATGTTGTGGGTTGCATTAGTTGTTCCCGAACTATTCCTAATATATTTAAGGGAGCAATAAAACAAAAACAACAATCGATATGCTTAGAAAAATTCGTTACAAGCTGGTTTATAACCGAGCACGCCGGCTGAATAAGCGCGGCGAGGGTCTGATAGAAATAGAATGTACGCAACAGAAACGGCGCATATATTTCACGACCCACACCTACGTTAAGCCCGAAAATTTTGCGGACGGAATGGTAACAGGCACACCGAACGCCACAGGGCTGAATTATGCACTTTGCCTGATGATACAAGACGTGGAACGTGTAGAACTGGAATATATTAAAAAAGGCGTTGAGGTCAGTTTGCCGATGCTTCGGGAGGCTGTGCGGTCGCACATATCGCCTGCGGCAAAGCTGCACGACTTCGGGCTCCAGGTAGTTGAGCAGAGCGAGCGCAAAGAACTTACAAAGCTGAACTATCAAACGTTGCTGAACAATATAGAAAAGTTCCGCAAAAACGCGCTTGTCAGTGATGTGGACTATCAATTCCTCGTAAATTATGACAAGTGGCTACGGGAGAGCGGAATCGCCCACAATACACGAATAAGCAGGCTGAGGCTGCTGCGTGCGTTGCTCAATGAGGCAATAAAGCGCGACATAATTCAGGCTAACCCGTTTGACCGTTTCCGCATACAGCAAATGGTCTCTAAAAAGGGATTTTTAACTGCCGGGCAACTGCGCAAACTTGAAAGGCTGGAGCTCAAAGGCAAAGAGGAAAAGGTACGCGATGCGTTCCTGATAGGTTGTTATACAGGGCTGCGCTTTTCCGACATTGTAACACTCCGCAACGAGCATATAAAAGGCGGCTGGCTAACAAAGAAAATGGTGAAAACGGGCTTTATGGTGGAGCTCCCTATCGGTGAGCTGTTCGGTGGCAAAATGGCGGAACTGATAGCAAAATATAACGGCAATGTGGAACGGGTTACAAAAGTTCTCGGCTCTAACGCCGCTGTCAATAAAGTTTTGAGGCAGCTGCTTAACACGGTTGGCGCGGACTCAAAAATTACGTTTCATTCGTCGCGGCATACTTTCGCGACGCTTTTAGGACAGTCCGGGGTCCAGCTTACGACCATTCAAAAACTGCTCGGACACCAAAAATTGCAGACCACGCAAATTTACAGTGAAGTGGACCGCAAGGCAATAACTAATGACCTTAAAAAAGGGCGAAAACGCAAAAATAAAAGTGATGAATAAGAAAATTTTAGTAGGCAGCCGGGCATTTTTCGACGGCTGCGAGGGCTTCAGAAGCAAAGACCGCGACTATCTGGAGTTAGTGGAGAACCCAACAGGCTTCAAATGGCGACGTGAGCAGTCGCTTCGTGGTGTATGCACATTCAGCTATAAGCTGGAACCGGTGGCCGACATGGTGCGGCGCACGCTGGAGAGCGGCGACGCGCTGCTCGTTGGCAAATTCCTTGTGTCCGAGGTCGCCGAGACTATCGGCGCAACTGTGGCCGACATTATGCCCCTTGAGGCACTGTTGCCGAAGCTGGACAAAAAGCACGAATATGTAGCGGCCATTTTCAACGCCGTTAAGCAGAACGGCTCTTTTGAGCTTACCGATGAGCAACGTGCTGCGGCCTATGAGATTTATAAACAAGCCAGAGAAAAAGCAAAAGACAGAGAATTATGCTGAATGTGTAGGAACTACAAATGTGCGCCCCTGCCTTTTATGGGACAAAAGCGCTATTTTATCAGGGACTTTTCCGAAGTCCTGAAGCAAGTGGCAGGACAAATTGATACGGTGGTCGACCTTTTCGGAGGCTCCGGGCTGCTGTCGTACACGGCTAAAAAGGTGCTGCCGGGGTGCAGGGTGATATACAACGACTTCGACCATTACGACCGACGACTGGCAGCAGTAGATGATACAAACGCCATTTTAACGACGATTAAACAGCGTTTATCCGGCGTTCAGGCAAACCAGCGACTAACGCAGGAGCAGCGTGCCGATGTGCTGCGCATTGTGGAGGAAGCACAGAACCGGCTCGGCTGGGTCGACATTATGACGATTGGCAGGTCGTTGCTTTTCTCCGGCAAATGGGTTACAAGTCTGGAGGAACTGCGCAAACATACGATGTATAACAGGGTAAGACCCGGCGCTTATGAAAGTGCCAGCTATCTGGACGGGCTTGAGGTCGTACACATGGACTACCGGGAACTGTTCGAGCGCGAGCGCGGCAACAGGCGGGCGCTGTTTGTGCTGGACCCGCCGTATCTTACGACGGAGTGCGGAATGTATGAGAATTATTGGAAGCTGACCGACTACCTCAATGTGCTGCGCTTGCTGCACGGAACGAAATACATTTATTTCACGTCTGATAAATCGCAGATTGTGGAGCTTTGCCAGTTCATGGCTGACGAGTACGGAGAGGCAGCGCCAATGTATGGTGCAACAGTCCGCATGAGGACAAACCACCTGAATTATCAGGCAAAATTTAATGATATGATGATAACAAAGCTCTGACCCATTCAGCACGGAGGCATAGAAAAAGCCCCCGGCTTGATTTGCAGTTTTCCTACGACATACAAATACAAAACGCCAGAGCGACGCAGCCGGGGGCAAAATGCCTTTGTCTGTCGCTCTGGCGTTGCTGTTGAATGTCGTAGGAGTTGCAAAATTACGAAAAAATGCTGAATGACAGTGTATGAAGCATTAAAATTGTGCGGTGGAGTGATTGAAAATCTGGAAAAAGCCGGCGTAAAGCCGTCGGATCATAAATATATTGCCCTGTTCGAGGACTTCGGCAGAGCAAAGCAGCGAGGTGAAAAGATAAGCTATGTTGTCGCCTGTCTGGCCAAGCAGTACAATATGAGTGGGCGCAGTGTTTACGACATTGTGAAGCGTCTGGGAAATGACTGCAAAGCTGCTTCACTATGATGCAGCCGAGAAATGCCCCAGAACTCACAGAAATGGGCTAAATTCGCGCCGAATGACACCAAACAAGTATTACGCCATGCTCGGCAAGATATTGCAGCACGGCAAACGACAGAGCAATAAAAAAGGCGACATAATCTATTTGCTCAATGAGCAGCTGCATTTGTCGCCTGCTGATTTGCTGGACATATTCGAGAGCCACAATATTGCGCGCAAGAAGTTGCGCAATGAACTCAGCCTGTTTATGGCCGGTGAAAGAGACTTGACAAAGTACCGAGAAGTCGGGATAAATTGGTGGGATTATTGCGGGCAAATTCTCATCAACAGTTATCCGACCTATTTTGAGAAATTGCCGGCTTTGATTGAGCAGATTAACCGGGAAAAGCGGAACAGCAAAAATTATGTGCTCTTCTTAGGCTCAACAGGAGCGGAAACGAACCAAGCACCATGTTTAAGCCTAATTCAGTTCCAGCTCGAAGACGGCGAATTGGTTTTGTCGGCTTATCAGCGAAGCAGCGACGCAAACTTAGGTTTACCAGCTGATATTTATCATTTGTATTTGATAGCGCGACAAATAGAAGCGCCGTTAAAATCTATCACGCTGAATCTGGGAAACGTTCATATTTACGCTAATAACGTAGAGAGAACACGCGAACTTTTGGCCGGAAATGAAGCTGTAAGGTTTGACCTGAACGTTTGAACAGAGGCAGCGAAAGAGACAACAAGAACGCCGATTAAAGGCCATTGAAAAGGCTTTTAATCGGCGTTTAATCAATTCTGAGGACTGAGAAAAAAGGAAGCGAAAAAAAGAGAAGATTTGCTCGTTTCGTTTTTAATTCGTGCTCATTTCGTTTTTGCGATTATATACCTTTGAGGGGCAGCGGTGCCGCAACCGCCATGCTATTTGGCAAAAAACCGCGCAGAGATTTCTCTGGATTTTGAACGCCCTACCTTTCAGGCCGCTCGCGGCGAAAGTTAAGGGCACACGACCTATCAGAATGTCACGCGGAACATGAAGCGAATGCCCCATTTCTGCGTGTCGGGACGTTCGGTGTAGGTGAGGCGGCGAACGTATTCTACGTGTACGACCTTGAAGATATTGTGGATGCCAGCAACGACTTCCACGTAGGGTTTCTTGCTGTCGAGCACGGAGGACTGGCTGGTAAAAGTGCCGTCGGGGTTGAAATGGCCAGGGAAGTAGAAGAGGCGGTTGTCGTTGGCGTTCTTCTCGAGGAGCGGATTGTTTTTGTCGGTCAGCGTTCCCCAGAGCACATTGGCACCGATGTATTCACGCCACTTGAGCTTGCGGATGAGGGGGATGCGGTTGAGGATTTTTCCGTTCATATCCCAGGAGAGCATGAGCGAGGCATAGCGGTCGGTTGGAAATTCCATATTGTCGATGAGGTTGAAGGTGTTGTCCTCCATGATATACGACAAGTTGGCCGCCGGCATCACGAGCAAGGGGTGCGGCACTTTATTCCACTGCACGCCGCCCTTCAAGTAGGTGTCGATTTTTCCCCATGAGGCAAGCCAGAAACGTTTGTAGATGCTGGCTTCCGTGAGGTTGTAGTTGTAGTTCTGCCCGTGTTGCTCGTAGAGACCAGAGGTGTGCGAGAGCGAATAGATGGGCGAATCGTGGTTCATCGTGATGCGTCGCTGCTTCGTGTTAATCCAGACGGCACCTGGCTGATAGGTGAGGCCGAGCGTGAGGTCGTTTGTGCGGAAATACTTGCGATGGAGCGAAGCATCTTGCGAGGGAACGCCGAGGCCGTCGAGACTCTGATAGAAGAGCGCCGCCGTGGGCTCGTCGCGCTCGGTGCGGGCCTGCACCTTGAAGCGCAAACCGTTTTCCCATTCGCGGTCCCAAAGGAGGCGGAAGGTCTCGTAGTACATCATGTGGTCGACCTTCTTCCACTTAAACGAGGTGAAGACGTTGTCTTTATCGGTTGGCAGGAATTTGTCGCTGGCCGACATGACGTCGCGGTTGTAGGTGAAGGTGAGGTTGTTGACAGGAAATTCGCGCGGCAGATAGGCTTTCTTATTGAAAGAATAAGTCACCTCGCCGAGTCCTTTCCAGCGCTCGTCCTTGAAGCCGTAGGCCACGTAGCCCTTGGCAAACCAATGGGGGTTGAGGTTGGCCGTTGTCTGGGCCGAGGCGCGGAGGCGCAGGCCGTCGACAAAGTTTTGCGAAATCATGGTGTTGACGGGACCGATGTCGACCTTCGAAGGATGCTTGGGGTCGACACTCGTCTCAACGAAGTTTTCGATGAAGGCTTTGGCAACGAAGAGCACGGCCTTGAAACCTTTCACGCGCTCGAGCTGGCGAACGAGTACATCCATCTTGTCTTCGCTTTGCGTGAGCGCCTCGGAACGGTGTTCGGCCCAAAATTCTTCGGGGCGAATGCGGGCGTTGACATCGGTTTGCTGGTCGCCCTTGAATTTGAAGGTCTTGTCGGGGATGGGGTCGAAGCAGAAATCACTGTATTCCGTGACGCGTTTGACCTGGAATTTCTGCAGGAAGCTGGCGAGCTTTAGCTGCACAATCATATCGTCGCTCTTCAAGACTTGTTCGCCAGAGGGCAGCTGCGTGAATTCCTGGATGACGCGCATGCTCTCAACGAAATTGACATCGGAACGGCGCGGAATGCCCAAGTCGGCCTTTTTGATGCGGTAGGTGGAGTCGGCAAGGATGTAGAGCGAACCGGAGAAGCCGAAGTCCTGGGCGTTGTTGGGCGTGAAGTCGACACGGATGCACTTGGCGTTGTCGACGTAGGTGGTGTCTTCAATGAAGAAACGATAAAAACTGATGCCAGAACGCGAGGAGATGGGGCTGACGAAGGGGTATTGCAGCAGGCGCACTTCGTCTTCGTAGATGTTCACATCGGTGAAGCAGTCCTTGAGGACGGTGCTGAGAATGTCGCCCGTATTGAAGAGGTCGTTGATGCCGCTGCTGCGCTGGCCGAGCACAATGCTCTTGTCGGCATGGGGCGTGCGGCGATAGATTTCGCGCGTCACGTTTTCATCGACAGAGATGGGGAGGATGAGCTTGCCGGTTTCGTTGCACGTTTCCACATGGTCTTTGAGGAAGGGCATCTTCTTGAATTTGCCTTCCTCGAAGATTTTGTCGGTGACGTCGTTGAAGGCAAACGTGAGTTTAGAATATTTGTGGATGGAGTAATAGTCGTGGAGCTTGAGGTCGCTCATCTTCTTGGCTTCTATCACCTTGCGCATGAGCTCAACGGCTGGGTTGTTTTTGCGCGTGTACTTGGTCTTGTGGCCCGTCACAACGGCCGTTCCGAATTTGGCCGAATTGTCGTCGAGCTTCACGTTATAGACACCAGCCTGCTGCACCTTCAGGGTCTTCGTGGCATAGCCAATCATCGACACGCGCATTTTTCCGGCCTTGAAGGGCAAGGCATAACGGCCTGCTTCATTGGTGCGCGTGTAACTACCTCCCTCGATGGAGACATTGGCAAAAGGCAGGGCTTCACCGGTCTTGGAGTCGGTGACAACGCCCGTGATGCGTTGCGCCACGGCGGCAAACGTCACGAAGGTGACAAGGATGAAGGTGAGAAATAATTTTTGTTTCACGGATGTCCTGTTTTTGGTGAATGGTCGGGCTTTGCCTTTGGGGACAAATGCCTGCGACGTAATGTTTATAAAACCCTGCAAAGGTAAAAAGTTTTCTCCATTTCCAAGCTATATCGTTGACTAATAAAACATAATCCGAGACGAAAAGCATAGTTTGCCCGCGCGAAAAGACAATCGAAGAAAGCAAAAGAGGCAGCAAGATTTCTTGCTGCCTCTTTTGCTTGGGAGATTAGTTGGTTTATTTCTGAACGGACGGGCGACGGATGCGCAGGGTCTGCGTTCTCACCTTACGCAAGATGCGCTCGAGCTCAAACACTTTCTGCGGATTTTTCGCGGCAACGTCCACCTGTTCGGTCTCGTCGCTCATATTGTAGAGCTGCGGAACGGGGGCATAACCTGTTTCTATCTTCGGGCCCCACGTAATCATCTTGCCGCCGTCGCTTCCTTCGATGTATTTCCAGTTGCGCGTACGAACGGAGAGCGTGTGGTTTGAAGCCTGCTCGATGATCCAGGGGCGGTCTTCGTTGGTACGCCCGAGGAGGTTGTCGAGATAGTTGTAGCTGTCGGGGGCGGCACCCTTCGGGATGCGGGCTCCAACAAGTTCTGCCATTGAAGCGAGCCAGTCGATTTGCGACACGAGGGTGTTGCTCTCTTGTGCGCCCTTGATTTGTGCGGGCCAGTGAACAATGAGCGGAATACGCGTGCCACCTTCAAAAGCGCTATACTTTCCGCCGCGCAAATTGCCCGTAGGACTGTGGCCGTTGAGGAGTTCTTCTGCGCGGTCGGCGTAGCCGTCGTCAACCACCGGACCATTGTCGCTCGAGAGGATGATGAGGGTATTCTTGCTCAATCCGGCCTTTTCGAGGGCGGCCATGATTTGGCCGACAGTCCAGTCGAACTGCACGATGGCATCGCCACGCAAGCCCATTTTGTTTTTACCACGGAAACGCTCGTGGGGGAAGCGTGGCACGTGGACATCGTTGGTGGCGAAATACATGAAGAAGGGTTCCTTCTTGTGCTGGTTGATGAAGTTGACGGCATGAGCGGTGATGGAGTCAGCGATGTTCTCGTCTTTCCAAAGCGCTTTGCCGCCGCCCTTCATATAGCCGATGCGGCTGATGCCGTTGACAATGCTCATGTCGTGTCCGTGGCTCGGCTTCAGGTTATAAAGCAATTCCGGATTGGCACGCCCCGTCGGTTCGCCCGGGAAATTTCTCTGATAGCTCACTTCTATGGGCGCAGAAGGGTCGTAATTGGCCACCGAACCGTTTTCGATGAACACGCAAGGCACACGGTCGGCTGTTGCAGCCATTATATAGGAATAGTCAAAACCAAGGTCGTTAGGACCAGTGGCAAGCGGCGCGTTCCAATCTTGCTCAGCCGTTTTGTCGCCCAAGCCGAGGTGCCATTTGCCGAAAGCGGCCGTTGCATAACCAGCGCTCTTGAACACATCGGCAATGGTGAACTGTTCCGGACGGATGATCATTCCCGCATTACCCGCAGCGACGTCCGTTCCTGGTTTGCGCCAGGCATATTCTCCCGTTAGCATAGAATAGCGCGAGGGCGTAGAAGTGGCCGCAGTGGCATAACCATTGGTAAAGCGTATGCCATTGGCGGCCAAACGGTTTACATTTGGTGTTTCCACATTCTTGGCACCATAGCATTCAAGGTCTCCGAAGCCCAAGTCATCGGCATAGATAAAGATGACGTTGGGGCGCGTCGGTGTTTTGTCTTTGCCCTTTCCTGCCGCTTGGGCAGAAATGGCCGGCACGAGCGCCAAGGCCAACAAAGAGCCAGTTGATAACTTCATTTCTTATTTAGTTTTTGGTTCGGGGGGTATTCTTAAAAATCCAGCCTTCGTAATGGCCAAAGAACTGGTTGTTCAAGATATTCTTCCATTGTCATTTGATTGCAAACAGCCCTTGCTTTACCAGATTCTTCGGAACGCCCCTTTATTAGTTAAGTAAGTTGTCTGAATTATTTCATGAGATTCTCCAAGAACGCCACGTCCTTGTTGACCAGTAAAGATACCTCCTTGATGGACATTCCCTTTTCAAGCATTGCCTTCACCATGCTTTTCAACATGAGGTCTTGCTGGCGGAGCGCATCTTCTTGTTGGCGGAGCGTATCTTCTTGTTGGCGAAGCGCATCTTCCTGCTGGCGGAGCGTATCCTCTTGCTTTTTATTCGCCGCTCGCTGTTGTTTGAGTTCCTCGCCCAGCGTCATTATTTCCGTGTCGCGGTCTTCTATGGCCGAGAAATATTCATCCTCGACGTTCATGTCTGAACGGATGTCGGCATCGGCGGCGGCGGCCGTCAAGCGATGGATGACATACATCATATCGGCATCATCCTCGTAGCTGTGTTCGTCGATGTTCAGGAGTTGCTTGTTTTCCGAGTCGGTCTTGCTTTGGTCGAAAACGCTTAGCACTTTTTCCAGGCGGTTGTTTACGCGGCCTTTGAGCAAGGGAATTTGCACAATGATGCTGTCGTGCGTCAGACTTTCTACGAACGGGTCGGTCATCCCCTCGGCCACTTCAGCGCCCTCGTAGTCGTAGGTCTTGTGGTTAACGTAAAGCACGGGGGTGTCTATGTTCCCAACGCGGTGTCCCAACAGATAGACGGCAACCATCGGATAGGCATAGCCTTCCTTGGAATCCACCTGTATGTTGCACTGGTTGCCGTATTGCACGCCCAGATACTGGCGGAAACGCAATGTTTCTGTGTTCAGCCAAGTCTTCTGCAATTCAATCAAGATGACTTGCTCCGAACCGTCGTCTTCAACCACGGTTGCTGCGAAATCTATGCGGAACATGGAAATCGCATTGCGGGTGGTGTTGGCATATTCATGTGGACGCACCGTAACGTGTACGACCTCTTTCTTCAGCAACGCAGAAAGCACAGTCTTGGCTATGCGCTCGTCTTCCATTATATATTTGAAGACGGAATCATAAATGGGATTGGCAACGTGTACTATCATGAATACTTGGATTTATACTGTGTCTTTGCAATAGGGGATTGTTCTCCAGCAACAAAGGTAAGAAATATTTATGATTTAAGGGGCGGGAGGACATTATTCCTCGCATGCGAGCGTCAAAAAAAAATTTACCACACAAACTTTAAATACGACCGCTTGGCATGAGAAGGCTACCGCTTAGGCAGGAAGGGAATTTTAAGTATTTGCACATATTTCTAAAAATATTTACCTTTGCAAGCGTATTATTATAAAGTGCTTTTTGCAAAAGCGCAGTTTTAGCTGTGTCAACGGTTCCTGCACAACTAAATATACAAGCACCGAACGGAACCCAACTCAAATTTTTGCAACCATGAAAAAGATTTTCATTGCCCTGTGCGCCAGCTTCGCCTTAGCTTCTTGCACCACCATTACCAAGACTGCAACTTCTATAGACGTTGAAAACGGCCTGACCACAAATTCTATGGCCGACTTGGAGATTTCCTCACAGAGAGTCGAGCACGTTTATTACACGGAGGCCAGAGCAAGAAGAGGCGGAAAGAAAAACTTGCAGAACACGGCCGTTAAAGAACTGCTCATGAAGAGCGGCAATGCCGACGTGCTTGTGGCACCGGAATTCACCTTCGTAAAGAGAAGGGGACTCTTTGGTTCAAAGTTCAAAAGCGTTGAAGTCAGCGGCTACCCTGCTAAATACAAAAATTTCAGAAACAAATAAAGAAAGGGGCTGGTTATGAAAAAGTTATTTTTACTAACAGCTGTCTGTGCGGCGCTCTTTATGTCGTCGTGCTCAACCATTACGAAGACGGCCACCACTGCAATGGTAGAGTCAACAGTCGTGACCTATCCAGAAGTAGCGGACTTGGAAATCCAACAGAAAGCCACACAGACGATGACGTGGAGCTTCAGACCGTTCCACTTGGGCGAACCCTCGAAACAAGTGGCCCAAGGAAATCTCGTTGCCCAGTTGCTGAAAGCAAATAATGCCGATGTATTGCTCGAACCGCAGTTTGTCTTCGAACGCACTTCCTATGGCGAAAGAGTGCTGACGGTGACTGGATTCCCCGCCACCTATAAGAATTTCCGCAAAGCTTCTGCTGCGGACTTGGAAGCCATCAAGGCTTGCAAGAAACCGAATGAGAAGAAAATATACAACGACCCTGATGGTGGCGGCCTGTTTAAGGTCTTCATGAAATAAGCATCAGTGGTTTTATGAGCGGAGAATATCTGGCGCAGAGTAAGCACCAGATTTCCGCCAACAGACTTCATAAAAATGTCCGCCTGCGAATTGGCTTTCGCAGGCGGACTTTTTTATGGCAACTCGGCAAACTCTATCTTTCCAATTTGACCAGGCTTTCGGTAAATCAGCGAAACTTTCACGAACGCCACGCGCGGCATGCGGCCAAAACAATTGGAAACGCCGCCTGCCACAATACGAACTAAGCCGCCTGCCACAGCACAAAGCAACCAACAGGCCAACGTCTCTTAAAGACGCACCTTCTGACATTCGATTGTCCCGTTGCTCATCACATCGCGACGGATGTAGACACCAGGCGGACAAGGTGTCTGTACGGATTGGCCCGTCAAGGAATAATACGAAGAACTGACAACGGAACGGGAATCTGACGCAACGCCGCCAATGGCAGAAGTCGTTGCAAGGTCGTGGGCAAACACCCAGTTGAGCCGCCGCGCCGTATAGCTCTGCATACAGGTCATTTCATGCGTCCATCCATTTTCTATCTCCATGCAGACATCATCACCAAGGGCATTGAGCTGCTCAACAAAATTTTGTGCGGCCTCAACGCTCATGATGATATCAGCAGTGCCCATCACGGTAAAAACGGGTGTTTTACAAACGTTGGCAGCCACACATTTTGAAGGATTGCCTGCCACGGGCATAGCCGCGGCGAAGAATCCCGGAAAAGCGGAAAGCACGCCCCACGTACCAGTGCCGCCCATCGAACCGCCAAAGATATAGATGCGATTGGCATCAACGATGCCTGCATTGACATAGCGGTCAATCATTGCCTTCAGCACGTTGTTCATCGGGCCGCCCCATGACTTATCAGAGGGACACTGCGGAATTAGAAAGATGGACGGCTTTCCCGTTGCCGCCAGATAATTTGCAATGGAATCGGTGCCGGGTTCGAGCAACTGCCGTTCATTGTCATCACCCTTGCTCGTACCGCCGTGCAGATAAACGACAAGCGAAGGCTTGTCGCCTCCCGCCATAAGATTCACGTCACACTTGCGGTAGGGCATCGTGATACCCATAACAGTAATGGTTTCCTTCGTGGAATTAAATCCATGCCCAACAGTCACCATAAAGAAGGCCACAGCAAGGCTCAACAGATATTTCAGCATACTTTTAATTCTTCATTTAAGAGGTGTCCCAAAAAACATATTTCAGCGACACCCCATAAATTTGTCTCTCCCCACCCCGCTGGACAGGGAAAGGCAAATTATCAACACACACTTATTTATTAATAACATTCTTTCGAGCAATGCAGCGCCTCCACCGCCTGCAATCCGTTTAGCTATCGACCTGGGATATCAGCGGTTGCCTCGGCGCATTTTTCCTCGGCGCTTCAGAGGAATTTTCTTCCATTTCTTTTCAATCTCATAGACGCGCTGGATTTGTCGCTGGGTGAGAAATTCAGAATACTTCTTATAATACTTCTGGCGGATGGCAAGCAGTTTTTCGCTATTTTCGAAACGCCGTTTGATGGCCCGTTCAGATTTTTCCTCAGAACTGCCCTCGCTTTTCACGCGATTTCCAATCACAGCCCACACTTCCCTCTGGCTTTGGCAATAGGTGTCAATGAATAGCGCCGCCGTTTTGTCGTCAAGGGCCAAATCGTGGGCGATGTGCTCGGCCTGTATCTTGGCAAGTTGTTCACGAGTGTGGCGTTGCTGCGGTGTCTGGTCAGAAGCCTGGGCCTGGAACACTGCGGCCACAACGAGTATGAGAATACCCAATATCTTTTTCATGATTGTATATTTGTTTAGTTTGTTTGTGTTGTATAAATACGAAGCGTCCGAAGAGGCATATCGCCTTGCGGCCAACTAATAATCATTATCCAAGAACACATCTTCCTGATAAAGTTCAACGAGACATTCCTGATCGCTCAAGGAGAGCTGGTCGAAAGCGGCTTCCACGTCCTGCATATCCGTAGGGGCTGCAACGTAGAAGAATTTCACGTTAACCGCCAATAAGACAACGACCGACGCGGCTACGGCTGCTGCATATTTTGCCAAGCGCGTAAAGACGAAACGTTTTGCCTGTAGCGGCTTACGCTCTGCCATTGCCGACTTACGCTCTGTCATTGCTGGCTTACGCTCTGTCGCCTTTTCAGCCACGGCATCCAGCACGTTGCGTTCCATTTCCTGGAAGAAACCGTTGGGAACTCGGTAAGGCATCCGCTTGCCAATTTGCTTGAAATCGAAAGTCTGTTTCATCTGTTCAGTCATTAGAATTCATGTATGTAATGATTTTGTCTTTGGCCACGTGGTAACTGACCTTGACGCTTGAAGGCGTAGTTCCCGCCACCTGCGAAATTTCCTCAAAGCTCATTTCGTCGTAGTATCTCAGGTTGAATGCCAACTGTTGTTTCGGCGGGAGCGTGAGAATCGCCTTTTGGAATTTCACGGCCACTGCGTTGTCGTAGTCCACATAATCGCCTGCGGCAATCAGTTCGGCCCCCGTTGATTCCGAGTCCAAAGAAACCATTTCCTGGCGGCGATTTGAAATCACGCGCAGGGCCTCGTTGGTGGCTATACGGTAGATCCAGCTACGCAGGGAGCATTCTCCACGATAATTCCCCAGCGACCGATAGACCCTCACGAAGGTTTCCTGCGCGGCATCCTGCGCGTCATCGTGCGAGACGACCATTCGGCGCACATGCCAGTAAACCGCCTCTTGGTATTTACCCATCAGCTGACGGAAACCGCCGTTGGGGTCCCGGCCTATGAGCTTGATTATTTCTTTGTCGTCAGTTGCCATGATGTGTTATGTCTGGGATTATTCTTGGGCGCCGCGCCGGACGTTGCCTTACGTTCCCCGGCGCCTATCTACGGTGGTTCATCGGATGTGAATATCTCACGCAGAAGCAATGATGCTTCTTGCAATGACGGTGTTTCTTGCATTTCTTGTGATGCTTCTTGCAAGGACAAGGTTTAACTTTCGCCATCATCACCACCCGGGAGCGGTTGAAAGTGTGAACGCGGCCGGGACACGCCGTTGCCGTCATGCAAAACAGAGCCATCACCAACATGAGGAACAAACTCTTGAAATTTCCAATACTTTTCATCGTCGTAATTTTTATAACGGGTTCAACAATGCGTGAGCAGACTTCGAAACGTTTCATTGGTTGGGACGCACAGCGTTGTTCGTGAGCGCCCGCTTGCTTTCTGCTTCTGTCTATATGACCCTGCCGAAAAGCAAAAGTAAAAAAGGAACTTCAATTTTTTTCATCCATGCCGAGAAAAAAACAGCCGGATGTCCCCGTCTTCCTGGTTACATCCGGCTGTCTTATATGGTATAAGTAGGTGGTCACGAGGTGCCTGAAGGCAACTGATTCCAGAGCGACACCATCTGCGCCCTTCTCGGAAACTGCGCCTCCCTTACGCCAAAAGCTGCTTGACGAGCGTCGAAATGGCGCGACCGTCAGCGCGGCCTGCCAACTGCTTGCTGGCAACGCCCATCACCTTGCCCATGTCCTTGGCGCTCGTTGCACCCACCTGGGCAATAATGGCTTTCACCTCAGCTTCGAGTTCCTCCGGCGTGAGGGCCTTCGGGAGATACTCTTCAATCACCTTGGCCTGTGCCTCCTCTTCCTCAGCGAGGTCGGGGCGGTTTTGCTCGTGATAGAGAGCGGCCGTGTCGCGGCCCTGCTTAGCGAGCTTGGCGAGGATTTTGAGGGCGACAGCATCATCAAGCGTGTCGTTGGCTCCCGGAGCCGTCTTGGCTTCTATGAAAAATTTCTTGATGTTACGCAATGCTTCAAGGCGCACTTTGTCCTTGGCCTTCATGGCAGCAACAATATCCTTGCTGACTTGATCAAAAAGTGACATAATATATTGGGATTTAAAAGACATCTTCACCCGCACCGAAGACTTCGGCGGATGAAGACACCATCAATTAGTTCGAAAAATCAATGACAACACTCCCCTCCTCCGCTCTTGTGGCACCATTGGCAGAAAAACCAGTCGGTTGCCCCACAGCGTTTTCGGCATCATCGCGAGCACCATCCCCGAGCGGTTGTTGCTTGAGATGCGAGAAAGATTCGAGCGTTCCGTTGGTGCGCGTGTCGGTCGGCGAAGCACTCACCGCCTCAGCCAGACGCTCGTTGCCGAGGTCGGCCGTGTCGAAGAGAAACACCTGGTGTTTGTGGCGCACGCGTTTGCGCATAGGACCGCCGTCGTCATAATAGCGGGCACGTATGGCCGCGTGACGCTGCGTGTATTCATCATCAACCGTCTGGCCGTTGAGATTAAATCCAGAGGCGAGAATCGTGATTTTCACCTGTTCGCCCATATTTTCGTCCGTCACGAGACCCCATTTGGTCTCGATGTTGTCGGAGAACTTGGCCATAAATTCGTTCACTTCCCCCACTTCCTCCATGCGCAAGGCGTATTTCGGGTCGGGGTTGATGGTGATGGCCAAAATGATCTTATGGGCGCGATAGACGTTATTGTTGTTAATGAGCGGAGAATAGAGCGCTTCTTCAATGGCCTTGGTGACGCGCTTCTCGCCCTTGCCGAAACCAGTCGACATGATGGCCACACCGCCATTACGCAAAACGTTGCTGACATCGCAGAAGTCGAGTCCGACACGTCCGTGCATCTCGATGATTTCCACGATGCAGCGCACCGCCGTTGTCAGGGTGAGGTCGGCTTTCTTGAAAGCATCAATGATGGTGAGGTCGGTGTAGATGTCGCAGAGGCGTTGGTTGTTGATCACCAACATGGCATCCACCTCCTTGCCCAGTCGTTCAAGACCATCGAGCGCCTTGTCAATCTGGCGTTCACGTTCAAAGAGAAACGGGATGGTGACGATGCCCACCGTCAGCACACCGTGGGCCCTTGCCTCGCGGGCAATGACTGGCGAGGCACCGGTGCCGGTGCCGCCGCCCATACCAGCAGTGATGAACACCATCTTCACCTTGTCGTCGAAGATGGCATCGATCTTGTCGAGGTTTTTCTCGGCCAAATCCTGGCCAACGACAGGCTGGCCGCCCGCTCCGAGACCGGGGCCGAGCTGAATTTTGTCGGGCACGACGGAGTCTTCGAGGGCTTTTTGGTCTGTGTTGCACACCAGGAAGCGAACCCCTTCAATTCCCTCACGGTACATCTGCCCCACAGCGTTACCCCCACCGCCACCAACACCGATGACCTTGATGATCTCGGCGGAATGATTAACGATGGGTTCTACCAACAGATTTGATGTATTGTTGAGTTCTGACATATTCTCTGAATGAATACTTGGGGATTAGGTGGTGCGATTTTCAGCGTCCGAAGGCCATGAGTTCCGAAGCATCCGTTGGGAGCATCGGCAACCCTTCCTTTCTCTGGCCGAACGGGTGGAATCCTACTTTGGAAACAGGGGAGACTTATCAGGCAAATGAAATCACCTGCGCGGCCGAACCATTGGTGTTGTCGCTTTCTGGTTCCACGGCCACGCTGTTGTAAGTCTTGCTCTTGATGCTATTGAGTTCTTCCTTGCTACGCTTAAACGTCGGTGTCATTTCAACCAGCGAGATCACCTCTTCATTGTCGAGGTCGTCCAAGCCGAAGAGATAGATGCGCGAACGTTTACGCTGCCCGCTCTTTCGGTTGGGGTTGTCGTAATATTGTGTACGGCGCTCGTCGTTCTCCTCGGCCTTTTCGGCTTCGAGCTGGCGGCGCTTCTCGTCTTCCGCGTCGTGTTTTTCCTGCATGCCCGGCACACTGGAAATGCCGAAGCCCGTGGCCAGGATGGTGATTTTCACCTTCTTGCCGAGCGATGGGTCGGTTGAGAGACCCCACTTCGTCTCCACGTCGTCGTGGAATTTCTCCATGAAGTCGTGTACCTCGTTCATTTCCTCCATCATCAGCGAATCGCCTTCCTTTTCTGCGCAGAAAGAGATGGAGAGCAACACCTTGTGGGAGTTGAAAATATCGCTGTTGTTGAGCAGCGGCGAATGCAGGGCATCGTTGATGGCCTTCGTCACACGGTTTTCGCCTTCGCCGAATCCCGTAGACATGATGGCCACACCGCCGTCTTTCAAGACGGTGCAGACGTCACGGAAGTCGAGGTTGATGATGCCGTGCATGGTGATGATTTCAGCGATGCTTCGCGCAGCCACGCTCAAAGTGTTGTCGGCCTTTTCGAAGGCGCTGAGCACATTGAGGTCGGGATAGATTTCGCGCAGGCGTTCGTTGTTGATGACGAGCAAGGCGTCAACGTGCTTTGAGATTTCGTCAACGCCGTCGAGGGCTTGGTCGATTTTCTTATTACCTTCGAAGCGGAACGGGATGGTGACGATGCCCACCGTCAAAATGCCCATATTCTTGGCTTCGCGAGCAACGACTGGTGCGGCGCCCGTGCCCGTACCGCCGCCCATACCAGCGGTGATGAACACCATCTTGGTGCCATCGTTGAGCATCTGGCGGATGTCTTCAACGCTTTCTTCGGCGGCTTCGCGGGCCTTTGCCGGGATGTTTCCCGCGCCGAGTCCTTCTTTTCCGAGCTGAAGACGAACGGGAACGGGAGAGTCCATCAATGCTTTGCTATCGGTGTTGCAAAGTACGAAATTGACATCGTGAATACCCTCACGGTACATGTGGTTGACGGCATTTCCGCCACCGCCTCCAACGCCGATGACCTTAATGATTGAAGGAGATGTTGAAGGCATGCCCACATCGAGCAATTCGTTGTTATCTGACATAAAACTATGAATCGTTTAGGAGTTGTTTTTTTAACCGGACTGATTTCTCTGCGGCACCCATTTGCCGCCGGGAACCGGTTTGGTCATGGTTTGGCCAACACTTATTCTTTAAGTAGGTGTTCAGAATTAGTTTATATTGAATTGTCGTATTATTTTGTTCCTAC
>OKSW01000314.1_pt1 | contig 20791 bp, 16 predicted proteins | sample 1606351 | NCBI WGS metagenome assembly OKSW01 (sample SAMEA3879565, study PRJEB24766) | human gut metagenome | biome: human-associated habitat; feature: feces | place: USA | collected 1985/1987 | reverse complement strand
TATTTTAGCTCGTTTTACCCTATTTTTTACGCAATCCTTATCCCGAACTCGCGTTCTTAGTTCTTTTTTCGTGTAGATGGATAGTGGGAAACAAAGAGTGGAATACCCTTCAAAACGCAACGTAGAAGCCTCACGGAGGTATTTCCCTAAGCTTGCGCATTCTGTGTATGAGGATCTTGATAGAAGACCTGATTATGGCAAGTTTATGGAAAAGGATTTATACGACCAGGTTAAGCAAAGGAAAATAATCCTATAATAATCCTATATAATCAAGTAGTAAAGATGGTGGTATTGGCTCCGAAGATGTGAACGCCATGATGATGTAAGTAAGGTTTGGAGATTGAGACCAATAGAAGCCTCTCTAACGAAGGCGGAGATGCTTCTAATGTTATTTATTAGTGATGAGTATAAAATGGCTGAGGAGCAAAGAATCACATTGTAAAAATATTCTAATCCCGAATATGATTTGACGTTTGTAAGTTTTCGTGAGAGGGAATAAAAAAAGCGTATCAGTTTCCCATTCAGAAAACTGATACGCTAATTTGGTTATTCTGTTAATTCAGAGAATTATTCGCCTTTTTCCATTTTTGCCTTCAATGCAGCGAGAGCATCGTTGTCACCCAAGCTGTTTGAAGCCAACTGGTTCTGGATTGCTGCAGTGCTTTCTTCCTTCTTGGTAGACTTGCGAGCGGCCTTCTTTTCAGCGCGTGCTTCAGAACGCTGAGCGTCTTCGAAGGTACGGCTGTGAGAAAGGATGATACGCTTGCTGTCCTTGTTGAATTCAATCACCTTGAACGGAAGTTTTTCGTTGAGTTCAGCGTGGCTGCCGTCCTGCTTGATGAGGTGCTTAGGAGTTGCGAAACCTTCTACACCATATTCGAGCTGAACAACGGCACCCTTGTCAAGCATTTCGATGATAGTTCCTTCGTGGATGCTACCTTCAGTGAAGACAGTCTTGAATACGTTCCAAGGATTCTCTTCGAGCTGCTTGTGGCCGAGTGACAAACGACGGTTGTCCTTGTCAATTTCGAGAACTACAACTTCGATGTCTGCACCAATCTGAGTGAATTCTGATGGATGTTTAATCTTCTTAGTCCAAGAAAGGTCAGAGATGTGGATGAGGCCGTCAACACCTTCTTCGAGTTCTACAAATACACCGAAGTTGGTGAAGTTGCGAACCTTTGCGTGGTGCTTAGAACCTACAGGATATTTAACTTCGATGTCCTTCCAAGGATCTTCCTTGAGCTGCTTGATGCCGAGAGACATCTTGCGGTCAGTGCGGTCGAGAGTCAAGATGACAGCTTCGACTTCATCACCTACCTTCAAGAAGTCCTGAGCTGAGCGCAAGTGCTGGCTCCAGCTCATTTCGCTTACATGGATAAGGCCTTCAACGCCCGGAGCGATTTCTACGAATGCACCGTAGTCAGCCATCACGACAACTTTACCCTTAACCTTGTCACCTACCTTGAGGTTAGGATCGAGGGCATCCCAAGGATGCGGAGTGAGCTGCTTCAGACCGAGGGCAATGCGCTTCTTCTCTTCATCGAAGTCGAGGATAACAACGTTGAGCTTCTGGTCGAGTTGAACGATTTCGTGTGGATCGCTTACGCGGCCCCAAGAAAGGTCTGTGATGTGGATGAGACCATCAACGCCACCGAGGTCGATGAATACACCGTACGGAGTGATGTTCTTAACGGTACCTTCAAGCACCTGACCCTTTTCGAGCTTAGAGATGATCTCTTGCTTCTGAGCTTCGAGCTCAGCTTCGATGAGAGCCTTGTGAGAAACGACAACGTTCTTGTATTCTTGGTTAATCTTAACGATTTGGAATTCCATGGTCTTGCCTACGAATACATCGTAGTCGCGGATAGGCTTAACGTCAATCTGAGAACCTGGCAAGAATGCTTCGATTCCGAATACGTCAACAATCATACCACCCTTAGTGCGGCACTTGATGTAGCCCTTAACCACTTCCTTGTTCTCAAGAGCCTGATTAACACGCTCCCAAGATTTGCTTGCACGAGCTTTTTTGTGAGAAAGAACCAACTGTCCTTTTTTGTCCTCCTGGCTTTCAATGTAAACTTCTACCTGGTCGCCTACCTTGAGTTCAGGATTGTAGCGGAATTCACTGACAGGGATGATACCATCGCTCTTGTAGCCAATGTTTACAACTACTTCGCGCTTGTTGATAGCGATGACAGTACCTTCAACGACGTCGTTTTCGTTGACGCTACCAAGAGTCTTGTCATAAGCCTTCTCGAGCTCTTCTTTGCTCTGAGCGCTTTCAGTGACTCCGTTTTCGAATGCATTCCAGTCAAAGTCAGACAGAGGTGCAACGTTCTTAAAATTCTCCATTAATAAATTGTTAATAAATAGGTTAATTAAATAGTTGAACTTATATGTTGTTTATAAACGCCGCAAAGTTACGCATTTTTTTTTAGGTTGATGTTTTTTTTAGCGGATTTTTTGATGTGAGTGGCGTGAAAATGTGTAACTTAGCAGTTGCTAAGTCGTCGCTTAGTATTCTCTGCCATCTTTCGGAGCACGTTGCTCTGGTGGCTGTTAAACTAAAAGTGATAGAAATTTTGAATATGAAGAAGATTGTTTCTTTTGTGATGATTGCTTCTCTTGCCTTATTTGTGGCGTGTGGAGATGGTAAAAAAGGTCAGGCGGAACAGAATACTTCTGATTCTCTTGCCGTTCCAGTGAAGGAGAACCTGTCTTGTTGGACAAATAAAGATAGCACGATATACGGCCGTGCTGACGGTTTTGGACAAAGTGCGTTTACGCTGCTGACTTCCGATGGCCGTGAACTTGACATTGCCCTCACATGCGACGAAGAAGGGGAGGGGCATTATGGAGTGATTTATGGAGACAGGGAAGACACTGCCCGTTATGCCGTGACCACAAGAAACAACGACGAATGTCTTGGCGTGATGATCAACCTTTCGCAACTCGACAAATTTATCAAGGGACAATACTCTATATATAATTGCCGTTTGGTTTTGTGCATGGAGAATGCGCACGACACGGTGGATATTGTAGAACTGAACGACCAGGTCTTTGAAGCGAAAGGGCGGGGGGGGAAGCTCTATAAATATGTGAATAAGTAAGATTCGACTTGTGTCTTACTTGTTTAAAGGGATTTGTTGCTCCATAGCACGGAGCGTTCGTCGCGCGATGTCTGCTTAACGCCTGTGTGAGATAAGCCTGTGGGATGCTTCGGCATTTCTTCATGCCATTCCTAAGAACATCCTCAAAATAATGAAGCGAAAACTTCGTTTGCATTCGATTGGTGCAAGCGGAATTTTCGCTTCAATTTTATTTCCAACGTAAAGTCATTTCATTTCGTTGTTTTCTTTCATGTCAATCTCCTCACCATGTTGGTCATAGAAGATGTATTGGAGATATGAAAGCTTCTGATTTGGAATCACCTTGATTCCAAGTCCGTACTTGATTTGCCATTTGCGCTTCAAGCTTACGATGCCTTGGTTGATATAAGCTGCAACAAATGGGTGCACGTGAAGTCGGAATTTCTTGATGTTGAGATTGTTGACCAAGAAACTGATTTTGCTTTCCAGGGTGTCGGTAAACAGGAGGCTTGATTTGATTTTTCCTGAACCGCCGCAGGTCGGACATGTTTCCTCAACGGTTACATCCATGGCTGGGCGAACACGTTGGCGGGTTATTTGCATGAGGCCGAATTTCGAAAGAGGTAGGATGTTGTGTCGCGCTCTGTCGTTGCGCATGTTTTCAACCATTCTTTCATAGAGTTTCTGCCTGCTTTCGGCGAGTGCCATGTCAATGAAGTCAACAACAATGATACCGCCCATATCCCTGAGTCGTAGTTGTCGGGCTAATTCGTCTGCAGCCCCTAAGTTTACATCCAGAGCATTGGCTTCTTGTCCGTCCGTTGACTTGGAACGGTTTCCGCTGTTGATGTCAACAACGTGTAGGGCTTCTGTATGTTCAATGATCATGTAGGCGCCATGTTTGTAAGTCACCGTTCGTCCGAAACTCGATTTGATTTGTTTTGTAACGGAGAAGTTGTCAAAGATGGGGACATTCCCGTTGTAGAGTTTGACGATATGTTTGCGGTCTGGTGCAATGAGTCCTACATAGTCGTTGATTTCGTTGAAAACATTTTTGTCGTTGACATAGATGTTTTCGTAAGAAGGATTAAACAGATCGCGTAGCAGGGCCACGGCACGGCTTGTTTCTTCGTAGCAGAGGAAAGGCAGTTTTTGCTGGCTTTGTTTGGCTTTCTGTATTTTTTTGATTGCAGCGTCCCAGCGTCCCAATAAGATTTTCAACTCCATATCTAATTCGGCAACACGTTTGCCTTCGGCCACAGTTCTGATGATGACGCCGAATCCTTTTGGCTTTATGCTTTGGATTAGTTGCTTGAGGCGTGCACGTTCTGCGCCGCTTTTAATTTTCGAGGAGACGGAAACTTTGTCTCCGAATGGGACGATGACGAGAAAGCGTCCTGCGAACGACAATTCGCAGGTCAATCGTGGCCCTTTGGTTGAAATTGGCTCCTTGACGATTTGAACAAGAATTTCTTGTCCGACCTTCAATGTGTTTTGGATGCTTCCTTCCTTTTCAAGAATCGGTTGTCCGAGTGCTTTATGAATTGGCGCGTTTCTTTTTCCGTCGGCATTCAGGTCGAGAAATTTCGCCATGGCGTTGAAATTAACGCCTAAATCAAGGTAGTGTAGGAAGGCATCGCGTTCGTATCCGACATTCACGAAGCAGGCATTCAGTCCTGGCATCAGCTTGCGGACTTTTGCAAAATAGATATTCCCAACGGAAAAGTGCTCCGCGCGCCCTTCTTGTTGAAACTCTACAAGTCGTTTGTCTTCAAGAAGTGCTATGGATATGTCTTTTTGTTGGACATCTACGATTACTTCGCTTGTCATTGTAGTGCATTTCTGGACAGTCTGCCGTTGTCTGTCTCCGCATTAGCTTTCAGCTTCTCCCTGCTGGGCGAGGCCGTTTCTCTTGTGAGGGAGAGGAAACACGGCGGGAAATGTCCTGTGTTTGAAAATATAAAATGTGCCAATAAGCAAAGCCGCACTTTTTGTACTCTTTTCCATATTGGCACATCTCTTTTTGAGAAAGGCTAAGTGCTTACTTGCTCTTATGTCTATTCTTTCTCAGTCTTTTTTTACGCTTGTGCGTAGACATCTTATGTCTTTTTTTCTTCTTTCCGCTTGGCATAGTGTTATGTTTTTAGACGGTTATAAATGTGAATTGTATGTTTATTTGATTTCGTGCATAAAAGTCTTGGCAGGCTTGAATGCAGGGATGTTGTGTTCAGGGATGATGATGGTTGTATTCTTTGAAATGTTGCGGGCTGTTTTCTGGGCACGCTTTTTCAAAATGAAACTGCCGAATCCGCGAAGGTAAACGTTTTCTTCGTTTGCCAAAGATTCTTTGACAGATGTCATGAATGCTTCGACAATGTTAAGCACGGTTGGCTTGTCAATGCCAGTCTTCTGAGAAATCGAATTTACGATGTCTGCTTTAGTCATCTTAGCTGTAGTTTGTTTTTATTGTGTTAAACCTCTTTGTGAAATCGGGTGCAAAGATATAATTTTCAATTGGTTTGGAGAAACTTACAGCTCTGTTTTTTGCCTTTGTAAGGGTAAAAAAGCAAGTTCCGCAACATTTTGAAGACTGTAAATATGTTTTATTGCCAGTCTTTATGCCGTTTTAAATTTCCGGCCGGCGTTGAATGTCGGTTGCGATTGCAAAGTCAGAGCAGGGAGCGTTTTTTTCTTGACGGCGTATTGTGCCTTCTGTCAACCATTTGGCGTTACATCCTTCTGTCAATTAAAAATTTTGAAAGCTACAAGATGAAAAGGCGTGACTTATCCCTTCGTCCGTTCAGACTGGAATCTTTTCTATTCTGCGGATGTGTCTGCCGCCCTCAAAGTCCGTATTGAAAAATTCGTCCATGATCTTTCCGGCCTCTTCGCTTGTGATGTAGCGTCCTGGCATGACCAAAACGTTGGCATCGTTGTGCAGGCGTGTCATGTGTGCGATTTCAGGAATCCAAACAAGGGCAGCTCTGATGCTCTGATGCTTGTTCAGGGTCATGGAAATGCCTTCGCCGCTACCGCAGATGGCAACGCCTTTTTCGCATTCTCCGTTTTCGATGCCTCTTGCCAATGCGTGTGCAAAGTCGGGGTAGTCGCAGCTTTCTTCGCTATAGGTGCCATAGTCCTTATATGGCATCCCTTTTTCGTCAAGATATTTTTTGACGAACTGTTTGAGTTCAAATCCGGCGTGGTCGCTTGCCAGTCCAATTGGGAGCATAATGAAAAATGTTTTATGAGGCGCTTGTGGCGTCCTGGTGATGATGGATAACGGTTGTGGGTGAGGGCAGATCCTTGGATTTGTTGAATCTACATTTAGTCAGCCAAACTCGCAGCAGGCGTTTTGTCAAACCATTCGCGTCTGCTTACCTTTACTTATATTAGGGTGGCTCCGTTCGTTGTATGGAAGAGCCACCCTAATGATAGATTACATATTCTTTTGGTATGAAACCAGTTTCTTAGTCGTTGCTCTTTAAGAAATCAACAACTTCCTGGTGGATGTTTTGCGGGGTGTAGCCCAGCTTCTCATCAAGCACTTTATAGGGGGCGCTGAATCCGAAGCTCTCAAGGCCGTGAACCTTGCCGTTTGCACCAACCAAACCCTCAAAGGTTACAGGAAGACCAGCTGTCAGGCCGAATATCTTGGCGTTCTTCGGGAGAAGCTTCTCTTGGTATTCTTTTGTCTGGCGGCGGAACAGACCTTCGCTTGGGCAACTGATAACGCGTGCCTTGATGCCGTCTTCTTTGAGCATCGTGGCCGTTTCAGCCAATGTGCTTACTTCCGAACCAGAAGCAACGAGGATGACATCAGGATTTTCTTCAGCAACAACTTCATAGGCACCGAATTTTACGCCATCGTAGTTCGTGTTTTCGGGCAAATCGTTGACGTTCTGGCGGCTGAAGATAAGTGCCGTCGGCGTGCTGAAGTTCTCCATGGCCATCTGCCAGCACTTGGTGGTGGCGTGAACATCACATGGGCGGAATACGCGTACACTGTCGAGGCCGCTGTGGTTTTTGAGTTTCTCCATCAAGCGGATTTGGGCCTCTTGTTCAACAGGTTCGTGCGTTGGACCATCTTCGCCGACGCGGAAGGCATCGTGTGTCCAGACGAATTTCACTGGCAATTCCATGAGAGCTGCCATACGGATGGCAGGTTTCATATAGTCGGAGAACACGAAGAAGGTTCCCATTGCCGTGATGATACCTCCGTGGAGCGTCATACCGATGCAGACACATGCCATTGTCAGTTCAGAAACGCCAGCCTGGAAGAATCCGCCTGCAAAGTTGGTGCGTGTGATCACCGTCGTGTGTTTCAAGAAACCATCCGTTTTGTCTGAGTTGCAGAGGTCGGCAGAGCTGACAATCATGTTGGGCACATATTCTGAAAGCAGAGACAAGCAGGCTGAAGAACCATTTCTGGTTGGAGAATTTGGCTTTTGCTTCAAGCTGTCCCAAGGAATGTTTGGCAATTTGTTGCTGAGCCAGTCCTTGAGCTGTCCTGCCTTTTCAGGATTGCTTTCAGCCCAGCTCTTTTCTTCCTGACGCAGTTTGCCAACGATTTCGTTCAGTTCGGCGCGTCGGTTTTCATAGAGTTCGGCCACTTCAGGGCGGATGACGAACGGATTCTCAGGATCACCGCCGAGGTTCTTGACCGTGTTGGTATAGGCATCGCTGCCGAGCGGAGCGCCGTGCGTTTTGCAGTCACGTTCGTAGCTCGTGTTGTCGGCCTTGCGGGCACCTTTTCCCATGACGGTGTGTCCGATGATGAGCGTTGGGCGCGCAGTTTCCTTGTTAGCCTCTTTGAGCGCTTTGCGGATTTGTTCGCAGTCGTTGCCGTCAATTTCGATGACGTTCCAGTTCCAGGCGCGATACTTCATGGCAGTGTCTTCAGAAATCACTTCCGAAGTCTCTGTTGAGAGCTGGATTTCGTTGGCGTCGAAAAACATGATGAGGTTGTCCAGGCCCAAGTGTCCGGCAATACGTCCTGCGCCTTGTGATATTTCTTCCTGAACGCCGCCGTCAGAGATGTAGGCGTAAATCTTTTCACGCTTGAATCCTGGGTTGCCAGTGCGGGCGTAGAGCGCTTTTGCAGCGATGGCGGCACCGACAGCGTAGGTGTGTCCCTGTCCGAGCGGACCAGAGGTGTTTTCAATTCCGCGGGCGAAATAAACTTCCGGGTGTCCGGGAGTTGGCGAACCCCACTGGCGGAACTGCTGTAATTCTGAAAGACTGAAGCGTCCGATGAGTGCAAGTTCCGAATAGAGCATGGGCGACATGTGGCCAGGATCAAGGAAGAAGCGGTCGCGGCATTCCCATGTCGGTTCGTTGGGGTCAAAGACCAAAAATTCGGAGTAGAGTACGTTGATAAAGTCAGCTCCACCCATGGCGCCGCCGGGGTGTCCTGACTTAGCTTTTTCTACCATTGCGACAGACAATACTCTGATGTTGTCTGCAGCCGATTTCATTATCTGTATTGGATTTTCCATATGTTTAGCAATCATCGGTTTGTATTGTTGGGCAAAAATACAAAGAAATGTCTGATAGACAAAATAAAGCGCTGATTTTGTGATTTGCGATGCAAGAAATGCGGGGTTGACGGAAGGAGAATCCATCAAAATGACCGCGAGTCATGGTAAACCCGCGGTCAATGGATCATGGGGCATTCTCAAATACGAAGTTTGGAACACCTATTATATATAGACGTTGCATTCGTTGCAGAATGCCCTCTCTTCAACAACGTTCCAATTAATCAAGCCCCAAATCTGCTTCAGATGTTCCGCTCTGTTGTTGCGGTAGTCGATGTAATAAGCATGCTCCCACACGTCCAGCGTCATGATGGGGCGCAATCCGCGTGTAAGCGGGTTTCCTGCGTTTGATTCGTTCTCAATGGTCAGCCTTTCGTCGTCGTGCAAAACGACCCATGTCCATCCTGCTCCGAATAGCGTCGTGGCGTTTTGCAACAACTCTTCCTTGAATTTCTCAATCGTTCCAAACGATTTCATGATAAGGGCGCTGAGGCGCGGACTCATCTCCGTCGGGGTGGGCGACAGTTGTTCGAAATAAAAATCGTGGTTCCAGGCTTGTGCGGCATTGTTGTAGAGAGCGCCAGAAGCTTTGCAGATGATTTCCGGCAGTTCCATATCCTCATATAGCGTGCCTTTGATCAGTTCGTTGAGCTTGTTGACGTACGTCTGAAAATGCTTCCCGTAGTGGAAGTCAATGGTTTCCGCACTGATAGCTGGTGAAAGTGCCTCCTTAGGGTAAGGCAATGGTGGCAGTTGGTACATCATGGTCGTAGTGGTTAATGGGGTGAATAAAATGTTTTGGTATTGGCGAAAACGAAGACCATATAATTACTCTTGGTTTTGTCCGAAGAGGCCGTTTCAGAGCATCCTGTTGGCAAATCCTTGAAAGTTCTCAAGACGTTTTTCTGCCGTCGTTTGATGTTGCATCACGTGGCGTTCCGCTTTAAACGTGAAACGCGGAATAATCCGCCCTATTCATATAGGTGGAAAATCCGCTCCATAAGCTGCCATTTCTCTGAAGAAGTGGCACCGCTTTTCGTCTTTTGGTATCTCCCGGTCAGTGCTTCCCATTCTTCTTGCTTCGGAAGTTTGGCCAGTTTCTCCATCGAATCATTCCAATTGAAATCCTCTGGTGTTTCAACGATCATAAACAGGCGGTTCTCCAGCAGATAAATCTCCATTTCGAGAATCCCCTCTTCTTTGATGCCGTCAAGAATTTCTCTCCAAACGTGGTCTTCGTCGTGCAGTTGTTTGTATGCAGCAATGAGCTCTGGCTCATCCTTCAAGTCGAGTGTCTGGCAGAATCGCTTGGTCTTGATGCCAAATTGCTTCTGCACATATCCTTCCTGTTTCATTGGTTTCAGATTTTGTTTGTTGCGCCCTCCCCGTCAGTGGAGTGGGGAAGTCGGAGCAAGGTTTATTTTAGTGTTTGCCTGTTTAGCAGGTGTTCAAAACGATTCTATCATATCAAACTGCTCTTTCGCTGCTTTCATATTATAAAATAATTCTGAACATCTACTTACCGTTGCTAAGTTCGGAATTTCTTGTGACAGGACAAACACCTTTAATCTTAAAATTGCCACTCTTAATGTTAAAACATACATCTCGCTACTTCTCATCTCCGTGTTTTGGGAAAGACAAGGCGTGTTGTATGCTAATTTCCACAGTGCACCTTGAAACGGGCAAGAAAAAACCATCCCCATTCTCATAATTCCTTTCCCTCTCTCTTTCCTGGCTTATTCTGAGATTTTATCTGGCAGACTCCTCAGAATTTGCTGAACAGAAACTTTGACACTACATTTTAACACTCCAAGTTTCTTTTTGCCGTGGTCTGTCACGATAATGCCCTATCTTTGCAGCGTCAAATAATCCTCCGCGCCACGCTCTCTCAACTTGTCAGCGCCTCTCGCCCCAGATTCGGTCGTGCCTCGTCCCAGATTCGGTCGTCTCTCGTCCCAGATTCGGTTGCGTCTCGTCCCGCGTTCGCTGTCAAACATAAGGAGCGTGTCGAAAGAAAAGGATTCAGGATGATTTTCAGCGCTGTATTCCTGTTTCCTTCCGCGCGTTCGCCCTGCATCGTTGCAGACGATGGCGCGTTACTTCCCCAGGGAGGTGAAGAATGACATCCCAGACAATTATCAAACCTAACACTAATCTTAAACCATGTCAATTATTTCATTTTCATTGCGTGAGCTGCCACGCTTCACAGAAGAATCGCCAGTGGGCTATTATCCCGTAGTGGCGAATGCCGGTAAGTTTACGCCGGAGCAATTGTATGAAACGGTACAAAATCGTTGCACCGTCACTTCGACCGACATCGTGGCGGTTATGGACGCCTTGGTGAATGTCGTTGCAGAGAAACTCTCGTGCGGAACCAACGTGGAGATTCCGGGATTGGGCTATTTTAGTCCGATGATTTCCTGCCATCGCAAAATTGCAGACAGAAATGACAAGAAAGTAACGCGGGATCTTTACGTGAGAAACATTGCTTTCAGACCAAAAGTGGGATTGCGGAAGAAAATGCACGATGTGCGTTTCAAGCGCTCAACGAAAGTGCCTTACGTATTCTGCGTCTTGACGGATTCGGAGATTCTTCAGCGTGTTCGCGATTTCTTCAATTCTGAGAACGTCCGTTTCCTGGACCGCGCTGTTTTTCAATCTCTGACAGGCTATAGCCGTTCAACGGCCCAGAGAACATTGAGTCGCTTGACAAAAGAAGGATTGCTACTGAAACAGGGACACATTTCTGCTCCATATTATATATTGACGGAGAAGGGGATGGACAGCCTTGAGAAGCAGTCTGCAAAACGACGGGAAAACTGAAAGAAAAAGCGGCGAATTGCCTGTAAAATGGTAACTTTGTCCAGCGCTGAACAGTTTAGTAATAGTTCAAGTAGTTTTTAAGGGGTGTTATATAAATTAGCTTGAGCCGATTTTACATTTATCGCGAAGCAGATTGTTGTATTTCAAAGACGAGCATAGCGAGCTATGTGAGTCTTTGAAATACAGCAAGATGCGAGTGAGAACTGTAAAAGCGGCCAAGTCAATCCTAAATAAAGAATCTCCATTAAAACTAATTTATAGAACATCCCTTAACCCTTACTAAGGTGCAGTGAATAACTTTATTGCACGAAAAACTTAAACCTATGGTAACATCAAAAACAATTTATTCCTTCCTGCTTTCTGAGCAGGAAGGGCAAATACTTCTCACGGCACAGGAATATCCCTGGAGCGTTCTTCAGGTGGTGCCTACCACGCCGGCAGACTTTGAGCGCACTATGGCGATTTTGAAGAAGCGAGGTATGGTGGCGCATCACGACACAGACCGCACATTCTTCATCATCCATCTGGCGAGTGGCGACCACGACGGACAACACCCAGAGCATCATATCACCATCACGCAGGAGTACTACAAGCAGTTTTTAGAAGCCCTCAAGGACGCGATGGCACAGGCAGCAGTGTGGTATGAGGTGAATGTTAGTTCTAAATTGCTCTCAAATGGGTAATTTGAATCATGACAAAAAGCCATAGGTGCGGAATATGCGTGTATAACTATTGTGAATTGCTTTCAAATTAGTAACTTTGTCCTATGACAAACAGCCGCAGTTCGTTTACGGGTACGTTGCTTCCGGAGCATAAGAAAGTAGGTATTCTTGTCGGTGATAAAATCGAGGTGGATGATAAGTGGATTGATGCCGTGCCGTTCTTGATGGAGTACCTGCTATTTTATGAGAAGCGGGCGATGTCACAGATAATGAAATACGCGGCTGGTGAAATATCGGATGTTGAACTTATCAAGAACCCGATTGAAATTGACTGGAAAGTTGAGTACAAGAAACGTGCGCTTGAAAATACGGCGCATAATGCGAGGGTTCTGTGCATGGTGTACGATGCGGTGGGTATTGTTGCTCCACATGACTTACTCTACGAAGCCGATTTGCAAGTGGGCGATAGGATAATGATTTACGTGAGTGGTGAACTTAAAACTCAGACGGTATCATCTGTGGATAAGGGAATAGTTCTCGGTAAGGAAATTGGTCTGTTGAAACTTGACAAGTGGATTAAGTTACCTAAGAAAGAAACAAATTCTGAGGACAAGTAAAATAAATCGGGAGTGGGAGCAATCCCACTTCCTTAAAATATAGGATTATGAAAAAGATTATATTCGTAATGGCGTTGTTGGTTTCGGTTGTATGCTACGGTCAGGATAAAGTGCCGGACAAACTGAAACAAGATACTGTGGCTCTTAAAGAAGGAGTGTATGTTTATAGGTCAGGCACTCGTTATTCTTATTCGGGTAAGACTTACATTGAAGTCTATGAAGTAATAACGGATTCTATCGTACATCGTTTCGGGATGGAGTTTCGTTCTTCTGACAGTACATTTGTTAAGAAAGTTCCTATGGAGGGAACTACAAGGGCGTTGTACGACCGAATGAAATCAGATACGGAGTTTGTCTTGCGCAATCAGGAACCAATGCGAAAGGCGACTATCGAGTTCATTAACAGATATAGGATTTCCTATGAGGTTTGGTTATATTTCAAACTTCTTGGGATATTAAGAAAATGATTATGTTGGCACTTGCAATTATATTTGTAATTTTGGCGTGTTGTGAATTGCTTTCAAATTAGTAACTTTGTCCTATGACAAACAGCAGAGGAGCAGTGCGAACAAACAATTCGGTGGTTGTGAATTGCTTTCAAATTAGTAACTTTGTCCTATGACAAACAGCCGGTTATTAATAGAATAATAATGAGAAACGTTGTGAATTGCTTTCAAATTAGTAACTTTGTCCTATGACAAACAGCTATATCTTCTCGGGCATGAAGACGTTCCACGTTGTGAATTGCTTTCAAATTAGTAACTTTGTCCTATGACAAACAGCAGGTTTTCTCTGAGGATATACTTTCGCTCGTTGTGAATTGCTTTCAAATTAGTAACTTTGTCCTATGACAAACAGCTTGATTCGTCTTATGATAAGGAAATCAATAAGTTATAGTGATAAATAGAAAAAAGAAAAGTTTGTCATAGAAGAGGTGGAACGAGAAATGACGATGGATTTTCTCTGTTCTACCTCTTTCTGTTTTTTAGAACAATTCCAGTTGAAATCCCTCCGCTTGAGCCTTTTGAGCCTTCGCTCCAAAGAATAATTCCATGTTTGCAAACTGTTTGTCGGTTATACATAAAATGCCTACTTTTCCATGTGGAGGAAGGCGTGATTTTATTCGTTTGGTATGTACTGCGGCATTCTCGCTGCTGGCGCAGTTACGTATGTAGATTGAAAATTGAAACATCGTAAACCCATCGTCCAGAAGGAATTTGCGGAATATTGTATATTCCTTTATGTCTTTTTTCGTCTCTGTGGGCAAATCAAAGAACACTAAAATCCACATAACTCTATATTCGTTTAAACGTTTCATAATCAACTCGTAGAGATTGACGGATAGGCAATCTTGCGTATTTCGCCGCTGAAACATTTGGCCAAGGAGGCGGTGGTCATTGTAGCAGCCACCATGAGTGGACTGCGTTTGCCGTTGATATAGACATCCAATGTTGGGATGTTTAGCAATTGAGCCTTCAAAGCCGTTGTCAATTCTCTGTATTCAATGCCGCTCCGCATAATTTCCAATACCAGTTCATCAACATACGGACGATATGGCTCCATAATGTCGTCTGCCAGGCAATAGGCGTTATATCGGTTGTGGTGGTGTATGCCTAAAGTGGGTAACAAGCCGCTGCAAACGAGTGAGCGTGCAATGACGGCACGCAGGATGGCATAGCCATAGTTGAGAAGATTGTTGGGAGGCATGCCTTCCCGTTCGCGGATGAAGCCGGCGCATTCCTTGAGGAAAAGGTTTTTCCAATAATAAACGGCCGCCCGTGCTTCCATGTTGGTGGGGTCTCCGCTCTTCAAGGATTCGGCCCAGACAAACATGCATCGTGTTTCGGTTTCCGTGTTATTTCTAAGAACGCAGGCTTGGTTTTCTATTTTTGCTTTCATCGTTTGCTGCCACAGCTGTTTTTGCAGCGGCTTGGAGGCATCGAGTTGCGACCGAAACCGTTCGTTCTGAATGGTGTTGCCGTAGAGGGGCAGTTGCAGGCCGACAGGCATGCTTCGGGAGTTGCACGTGATTAGGGCGACATTGTTTTCAAGCAGCGCTTCCAGCAGGCCTTGCGTGATGGTGATTTGCTGGTGGTCGAGCACCACAACGCCCAAGTCTTCTATGGGCTTTGTGACGATTGATTCCGCCCGGATGATGTCAGCAACATTTTTGGACCTCTCCACAGCGGGCATTTTGATGACCAATTGTTTGTTGCGCAGGCTCAGATAGGCGGGATTTCCAAAATAGAGCGTTTTCTTTATCATGATCGTAAGGTTTTAAAAGCATAAGACTGCAATTGTAATCATCTGTTTGAATTACAATTGCAGTCTTGTTGCTAGATTCTTTAGAGTGTTTTTTTACCCAGGCGGTTAACTTTCAGAGGAACGCAATGCTCTTTGATGCTGCGTCTGTCTTCTGTGAGTTCAATCTTGTTGTGTCTATTGTATTCTTCGCCTCTGGATATGAAGTCTGCCACAGTGTGGGGAATGAAAAAGCATCGATTACTGTCGGTACTTACCATTTTATAGATATGCTCTTTGTTGAGATTATTGTCGATGGCAAATCCGTTAGCCTCTTCCTCTTCCGACGGCATATATACAAGGTCGTTGGGAGAGAGCGTGAAAAGCAGTTGTTCTCCTTTCTCGTTCACGCTGGGGGCAACGGACAGGCCTTGCTTCTTGCATTCGATGGCCGTGCGCAAATCAATGGTCTTGAAACTGCGCTTGCCATTGCTGTCTGCGTATACAGCAAAAAACAGGTTGGTGTCTTTGGCTGTGGTGACATATTTTTTTGAGCGATTCCCTTTTTGCCCTATGGGGTAATAGCCGCCGTTGTCTTTTTCAGAGACCCTCACCTTATATATAGGCAGATGTTGCTTCCCGCCGTTCAGCGATGTGATGTTGGCATTCATGTCTTCGATGCCTTCCAGCGAAAAGGCTTTCTTCGGGTCTTCGGCGTATCGGCTTAGGTGGTTGAGTAGAATCTTTTGGATGCCAGTGTCCGTGATGGTGTTGATTTTGACCTTATCAAAGGATTCGTCAAGCGGTTTTCGTATGGCAACAATGTGGGTGGCACCTTCATCGTTGGAAAGAATGCGGATGTTTATCTTTTTGAAATCATAGTCCTTCCATTCCGGGGTGTTGATGCACACCTTTGTTAGATGCTCCTCTATTTGTTTGTTGCTATAGCTGTAGAGCTTGCGTAACTCAAAGATTTTGTCCTTCAGGCGTTTATCTAAAATCCTGTTCGCTTTCTGCAGGGCTTTTTTAAAATTGACTGAGGCGATGCTTGAAAGGATGACTTCGCCATAGACAAAATCTTCGTGTAGCGGTTTCCGAACGGCGTAGTGCTCTTCGTTTACTTGATGTCTGCGGATTTTTTTGCCCGAGGTGGTGTCAAAGCATTCGTAGCTGTTGGTGGCTTTGGTGAGAATACGCAGGTTTTGCTTGAAGCTCACAACGATTTGTCGCAGGGCGTTTTCTGCGTCCTTTGCAAAATTGCGCCATGGCGAGCGGAGCTGGCGTTTGGTTTGTCCGTTTCTTTCTGGGATACATACCGCACGCCGAAGGTCTTCACGTTCGGTTTGGTTGGCAGCAGCGTTGTTTAGGTAGTTGACGATGCTGCGATTGACGCATGCTATGGCAATGGCGTCCATTGCGTGGTGGCGATGGTCGATGCGCTTTTTGTTGAAGCCCTTTTGCAGATTGAGGGGCACACGCGTTTGGAAATAACGCTTGCCTTCTTTGCACACGTATTCTCCAAAGTTGTCGGATGAGGTCTTTTGGTTCAGTCGTTCAAAACGCGGCGTGATGATATGATTCCAAACGTCGTTTAGTCCCCAGTCTTGTTTGATGCGGTCGGTGATTCGCCCTGAACAAACAATCAGGTTTTTAGAAGTTTCCTCCAGTTCCAGTGTGCCATCGGCGTTTTTTTCGCGCACGATGTTCGACAGGATGCCTTTCATGAAGCGTGCAATGTAGCGCGTGTCGTTCAACTGGCGGTGGCTGAAATCCTCTGGAATTTCGTCAGCCAGCAAGATGTTGCGTTTGCGTGTGTTGTTTTTAAAGACCTCGTTGACCAGTTCTACGTATTCTCTTTCCTTCAGAACTTGAACGTTTTTTCCGTTGCCGAGCTCAATTGTTTTTCCTCCGGCCTCCATGATGTATTCCATGCCAAGCCGGTTGTTCTTGTCTTTGTTGACAGCGGCTTCGCAGATGACCTTATTATTATAGGAGTCGTCAAAATATCGTGAACGCGGAATGACGTGTTCGATTTCGTAGTCGGGAGTGAAGAGGCGCGACAATGGAATCGGATTGCCAGTGTATGGAGAGCAGTATTTCTGATCCATCCAGATTCTATAGCGTTGAACATCGCTGTGCGTGATCTCGTTGATGTCCTTGTCGCTCGAGAGTTTCTTTTTGATGTCTTTGATGTCTTGCGGAATCTCTTTTTCCTGCTGCCAAACGCCTTCTTCGTAGATGCGCAGGAGTTCTTGCTGCGAAGGAGAGTAGGGGCGTATGCCTTCCATGTCTTCTTCGTTTGTGTAAAACTCTTCCAACAGAAGCTTGATACGAAAATTGGTATCTTCGTTCTCGCTGTTTCTTCTAAAAATTCTGGACCGTTCCTCGGCTGTGTTTTTAAGGTCGCGCCCCATTTCCAAATGGATTTCGTCAATCGTTTGTCCTTCTTTTTGGATTTCTGCCCAGAGGTCATGCACCACGCGCAGTGTTTCAAGCGAAATCTGCTCAACGATGGGGTTTCGCAGGGAATATTGCTTGAAAGCCTTGATGTAATTGTCCAACTCTTCAGGAGATTCCCATTTTGTGACTTCTGATGCTTCTGAATGCCGGTTGTAAACGACATAGCATGCCAGCCATTGTGGGAGTCCCTGATATTGTTCTATGGATTCGTTGAGTCCAAACTTGGCGATGTTTTCGCGGACGCGGACGTCAATGCCGTTGCATTCTTCTCCAGAGATGAGATGCTCGATGCGGTTCATTGTTGCGGAATCGATGTGCTCCTCGTGCCAATATTTTCCGAGGCGCATCAATGGCAGTAATCTGGCGATGGCCCTTTTGCTGTAGGCTCCATAGACTTTCTTGAAGGGAGGGCAAGATGAAAAAAATTCCACAAAGAGGTCTTGCTCTTCGCGTGTGAACCCTGTTTTTCTTGCAAATGTCTCTAACGCCTTGCGTAGTTCGTTGTAGTCGCTGACGGAATAGAGGATATGCCATAATTTGAGTTCAAACTCCTTTTTTTGGTTTTCAGGCACCAATGAACAGAAGGATTTCAGCAGGTTAGCTTTCTTCAGTCTGCTTTGAATTAGATGCCTGGTTTCCCCACAGGGATAGGTTTTCTCTTCGGGGAAATTCCAGTGATAATGTTCAACCTTCAGTCCAATGTGGCCCAGTAAGGTCTTTTGGCTCACGGAATCTTTTTCTGCCAGCCATTCAAACAATTCTTCTTTCTTCTCGCTCGTTAGAAATTCCGATGTCTTGTTTTCATTGATAAGGTGCTTGCCGTTGTCAAAACGCTCACGTTCGTATATGCGCAGGTTGGCTATGAATTGCCAAATGCGGTATTCCTGAAAAAGCGGATGTGACGTTGGGATGCATTTGATGCCTTGTCGGTGTGATGCTCCGTTTTTGTCTGTATAGTTATGAAACTCAAATGGGCATTCTGATATTTGAGACTTTTTGCTTTTGAGAGGTCTATGGTAAAACAATATGTCTTTAATGAGCAGGTCTGACATGCTCCATGGGGCGATGATGTTGCGCCTTACCTCGTTTTGTGTATATAGTGCTTGGGTACACTGTTCGTAGAGAGACTTGTCTCTTAGTTCTTTATGGTATTTTTCTTGAACTTTTAATATGGCATTGATTTCATGTATGTAAAAGCGCCGGTCAATGGTGCTGACGTGTGCCCCCTTTATTTTTGTGTCAGGTTTTTCAAGCAGGGTTTGAAGAATGTATTCACCAACGGTCAGTTTGCTCTTGTCGATGTGGTTCTCGGTGCGGATTTTTTTCAGAGTCCAGTCTTTTTCTTCAGGGGCTTTTACGCTTTGGATAATATCTCCTTCCTTGTCACGTTTGGGGGCACCGGTGGCGTCGAGTGATGTTGTTACAATGACTTCGCGTGTGCGGCCAACCCATAAGGGGGCTTCGGCTTCTGTGCTGATGAATTTAAAGCCATTGTCGAAGGTCACTTTATATGCCTTTTTGCCTTTGGTCTTTTCTCCAGTGTCTTCAACGGAGCGGACGATGTCTTTGATGTATTCAATCTTCTTGGTCTTTTCTTTTTCTGTGATGTCTTTGCGCGGCTGGTAGTAGCCCCTTTTCTGATTGAAACTATGTAACACCCATGACAATTCCTCCTTGGTGATGGCTTGGTGTAGAGCTTTGCTGCGGAGATAATATAAGGTCCAGTCTAAAGGAATGCGTTGGATATCTGGGTGGCGCTCCTTAAAAATAGATGCCATTTCAAGGAAGGACGGATAGAATATGAATTCATTCTTCCCGTCTTCTTTGCTTCGCCATGCGATGGTGGTGTTGCTTTCTTCGTTTAATTTGCCGTAGCGGTCAAGAGCGCGTGCATAGTGCTCGGGCAGAAAGCCCATAATATTTAGCACGCGGTTTAAACGTTCACGCCTCAATTGAAAGCGTTCGTTCATGCGGCGAGCCATGCGCTTAGCTGTTCTGTCTTTGGTCTTGGAGATGGTTTCGCCTCGCTCAAAGCTTCCAGTGACATCTCCAGGCATCGGAATGATGCGGCTGCCAGACATCCTAATAATAGGAGTTCCGTCAAAAAGATATTCTGAAGGTTGCGTTGAGGTAGGTGATATTAGCTGTTGAATCCAGCTCCAGCCAATACTATTTGTTCCTAAGTCCAGGCCAATGATGTTCCTTGTGTTCTTTGTCATGATATTATATGGTTGTGTTTTATGTGTGGTGAATCGGTTAAGGGGTGTCCTATTATGTCCAGTTTTGAAAGGGTATGTACTGTTGGCGGCTACATGGTGTGAGGAATACAAAATACATAGTTGCTTATGCGTCGGAGATCCATAACACCTGGTAGCTTTTAAGAAAAATGAGTTGTTGTACGGGCCTACCTGGTATTCTAAAACAGCCCTCTGTATAGAAACATTTACAAATGTAGTGAATTTATTGTGAAAAGGCTTTGCTTTCTGAAAAATATTTGTTTACTTTGCCCTTGCTAATTGAAAGCAATTCGCAATAAGGATTATTCCGTTGTGAAAACATTTCGAGTGGCTTCGTGAAATTCACGAAGTCACTTCGTTTTTATACAGGGGACTTCGGAACGTTGTAGCAGAATGGCGCATGTCTTGTTGGGGCAGTCCTGTTGTTCATTCATTATATATGAAAAAGCTATCGTTCAAATCATAATTAGAGCGGACCTTGTTTTAATAGCCCCCATAGATATTCTTTACGTTTGCATAAAACGCAAAGATACTGTGGTCCATATTGTGAGAATCCGCTCATTCTTGATACTCCAGCAAACACTGTTTGGCCGCGAAATGCTCTTAATTATGTTCAGGGTTCCTTCCGAAACCATGTTCTTCGGCATAAAACCCAGCAATTTCCAGAATATATTTTTGCCATATTCTTAGCGTTTCCTACCTTTGCCGTGTTGTCGACCGAAAAAAGTCGAAAAATTTTTCAGGGCGCAAAGCGTTGTCTTTTAGCGCCTTGTCCTTTTCGCGCAATTTTTTCTTGAAAAATAATTGCGAAAACATTTGGTGGGAATGGAAAAAGTCCGTAATTTTGCACTCGCTAAACGGGACGAGCGGTACACCACTCACCACCGCGACAGCAAAGAGTTCTTTGAAAGAAATTACATAAAACTATTTTGTAGAGAAGTACAAGGGACTTGCACTGCACTGGAAACAGGGCATGTAAGTAACAAAGGTTTAAAACAAACCGTCAATTACTCTAATAAATAACAGGTAGTCTTGAGCATATAAACAGAGAAAACAAAAACATTATATTACAATGAAGAGTTTGATCCTGGCTCAGGATGAACGCTAGCTACAGGCTTAACA
>OKSW01000303.1_pt1 | contig 21258 bp, 14 predicted proteins | sample 1606351 | NCBI WGS metagenome assembly OKSW01 (sample SAMEA3879565, study PRJEB24766) | human gut metagenome | biome: human-associated habitat; feature: feces | place: USA | collected 1985/1987 | reverse complement strand
CAGAAGGGCTGGATCATGTTGGTCCACTGGTCGCCCCAGGCAATGGCCATGGCGGTGCGGCCATTCTCGATGCCCATAGCCGCGCCGGCAGGCATCATGATGGGGCCCTGCACGGCCCACTGGCCGCCGCCGGAGGGAACGAAGAAGTTCACCACACCGGCTGCCAGGAAGGACAGCATGGGGAAGGTGACGTTGTTGGAGACGCTCACGAAGAACTCGGAGATGACACCCGCCAGAGACACGCCCTGGTCGTTGGCTGCCACCATCATGCCCATGATACCGGCATAGAAGGGGAACTGCAGCAGCACGCCTGCTGCGCCGCCGGCGGCGTCGGAGATGGCATCCACATAGCGGCGCAGGTCGCCGTGGAGCAGAATACCCAGGAACAGGAAGATCATGTTCACGATGTTCAGGCCCAGGGTAAAGCCGTTCTGCACAAAGTAATAGATGATATACACGAAGCCGCCCACCAGGGTGATGGCCCACAGGAGCTTGGAGTGCTCCAGCTTATCGGCAGGGGTCCTGACCTCATAGGTGCGCTCGGCCTCATCCTCCAGCAGGGTGGGGTCGATGCACACGGTGTGGGCCTTATCGGGATGCATGGCGTAGTTCACAAGGGGCATGACAAACAGAATGACGCCCACCATGATCAGGTTCATGGGGTGGAACACCGTGTCGGTGATGGGGGCCTGATACAGGACCTCGCCGAATTTCTTGCCCGCCACCAGATCCAGGGGGATGGAGCCGGACAGACCTGCGTGCCAGATGACGAAGCCGGAGTAGGCAGAGGCGATCAGCAGGGGATAGTCCACGGTGGGCACCCGGCGCACCACTTCCTTGGCCAGCAGCGTGCCGGCGATCAGGCCGAAGCCCCAGTTCAGCCAGCAGCAGAGGGTGGAGATGAAGGTGGTGACCACAATGGCCTGCATGTTGTTGTGGCACAAGCCGGCGGCAGCCCGCAGGGCCTTTTTGCAGGGCTTGGCAGCCGCCATGGCGGAGCCGAATACCAGCACCAGGGCCATCTGCATGGAGAAGCTCAGCAGGCCCCAGAAGCCCTTGGAGTCGCCCCAGGCGTTGAGCACCTGCAGGGGGCCCATCTTAGTGGCGCACATGGAGCCGATGAAAACGATGATGCTCAGGATGATGGCAAACAGGAACGCATCCGGCAGCCACCGGTTGACCACGCGAACGCAGCCGTTGGTGAATTTCTTGAACACAGACTCACTCTCCTTTATTTTGTCCGGAAGGGGTGTCCCGCCTCCGCAATTCTGTCCCGGTCTCTGTGCGGAGCAGGGACGTCTCTGGTTCTATTGTATAATAGGAGCGGCCTGTTTACAATTAATGTTTCGCCGAATTATTAACAATCATTTTGTAAAAGTATCACAATTTTTCCATTTTCGGCGGTTTGTTCCATTAATATACCGTTAAAAATTCAATAATCGTATAAAGCCGAATTAACAGCCCGTTGGAATATTTCTGGCAGTCTGAAGGGGCGCTCTTTTCCATATGCTTTTTACCGGTCAAACCTTGTTATGCGGTAGGATTTCTGGTATAATAAAATGATTCAGAACATTTTCAGGAAAGGAACGACATTGCATGGAGCTGCACGCAAAGCTGGTTCGTTCTCAGCTATCATTTTTCAAGCCCTTCGTGGCCGGTCTGTCCCTGGAGGTCACCCGAAAGGGGCAGGACAAGCTGGGGGAGCTGATGACCGCCCTGCACCGGCGGGAGGTGCTGGTGCGGGACCACGACTTCGGCGCTTTTCAGGGGGCGTGGGTCATGCCCAAGGATCAGCGCCGCAGCGGCGTGATCCTGTATCTCCACGGCGGCGGCTATACCTGCGGCAGCCTGGAATATGCCAAGGGCTTTGCAGCCACCCTGGCCTCGGAATGCGGTGTACGGGTGTTCTGCCCGGCATACCGTCTGGCCCCGGAGCATCCGTATCCCGCGGCCCTGGACGATGCGCTGGAGAGCTATCAATACCTGCTGAAAAAGGGCTATGAGCCCCGGCAGATCCTGCTGGCGGGAGAATCCGCCGGAGGCGGGCTCATTTACTGTCTGTGTCTGCGGCTCAAGCAGCTGGGCATGGCCCTGCCCTGCGGGCTTGTGGGCATCTCTCCCTGGACAGACCTGACCGGGTCCGGGGACTCCTATCGGGACAACCGGGAGAAGGACCCCTCCATGACTCCGGAGCTGCTGCAATTTTACGCCAGGTGCTATACGCAGGACCCCACGGACCCTCTGTGCTCGCCGCTGTTCGGCGACCTGACGGGGCTGCCGCCGTCTCTGCTGTTTGTGGGCGGGGACGAGGTGATGCTGGACGACACCCGCGCCCTGCATAACCGGCTTCTGTCCGCCGGATGCCGCAGCAAGCTGCACATTGCCCCGGAGCGGTGGCACGCCTATGTGCTGTACTGCCTCAATGAGAACATGGCTCAGGACTTCGAGGACATCAACCACTTCCTGGACCGGACCCTGTCCCCGGCCCGGAGCCTGCGGTGGATGCGGCTGGACAACGCCGCCAAGATCTATCCTGCCGCCAAGCGCCGGAACTGGAACAACTTCTTTCGCCTGTCCGTCACCCTGACCGAGCCCATCGACACAGCGGTGCTGCGGGCGGCGCTGGACGTGACGGTGCGGCGGTTCCCCTCCATTGCCGTGCGGCTGCGGCGGGGGGCATTCTGGTATTATCTGGAGGAGATTCCCAAGGCGCCGGACATCCAGCCGGAGAAAAGCTGCCCCCTGGCCCATGTGCCCTTCGGCCAGGTGCGCCAGTGCGCCTTCCGGGTGCTGGTGTACCATGACCGGATGGCGGTGGAGTTTTTCCACGCCGTCACCGACGGCACCGGCGGGCTGATTTTTCTGAAAACCCTGACGGCGGAGTATCTGTGCCAGAAATACGGCATCAGCATCCCGGCGGAAAAGGGTGTGCTGGGCCGCCTGGAGGAGCCCAGTCCGCAGGAGCTGGAGGACAGCTTCCTGCGCTATGCCGGGGATGTTACCGCCAGCCGGGCGGAGAACACTGCCTATCACCTCAGCGGCACGCCGGAAAAGGACGGCTATAAAAACCTCATCACCATGATGGTGCCGGTGGATCGGGTCCGCGCCTGTGCCAGGCAGTACGGCGTATCCGTTACGGAGCTGCTGGGCGCGGCCATGATGCAGGCCATTGCCGACCTGCAGGCGGAGAAGGTACCCCGGCGCAGCCGGCGCAAGCCTGTGAAGGTGCTGCTGCCGGTGAACCTGCGGAACCTGTTCCCCAGCCGCAGTCTGCGGAACTTTGCCTCGTATATCACCCCGGAGATCGATCCCCGCACCGGGGACTATACCTTCTCCGAGATCTGCGCCGCCGTCCACCATCGGATGGGACTGGAGAACAACACCCACACCCTGCGGGCCAAATTCGCCGCCAATGTGGCCAGCGAAAAGTCCCCGGTGCTGAAGGTGATGCCCCTGTTCATCAAAAACATTGCCATGAAGGCGGTGTTTAACGCCGTGGGCGAGCGCAAATCCTGTCTGTGCCTGTCCAATCTGGGGGCGGTGGAGCTGCCGGAGGTCATGGCCCCCTATGTCCGGCGGGTGGACTTCATCATCGGCGTCCAGGCTGCCGCGCCTCACGACTGCGGCGTGGTGTCCTGGAACGGCACCATGTATATCAACTGTATCCGCAGCATCCAGGAGCCGGAGCTGGAGCTGCATTTTTACCGGGTCCTGCACCGGCTGGGTCTGCCTGTGAAGGTGGAGAGCAACCAGCGGGGCCGGGGATAAGGGAAAGGAGCGTTATCCATGTATTGTATCCATTGCGGCGTGGAGCTGTCTGACAGCGAGACCGTGTGTCCTCTGTGCGGCACCCGGGTGTTCCATCCGGATCTGCCCCGGCAGCAGGGGGAGCCCCCCTTCCCGCCGGAGCCGTCGGCCCACCCCGAGGAGGTGAACCGCTCCGGGGCGCTGTTCATCCTGACCATGCTGGCGGTGCTGCCCATCGTCATCTGCATCCTGTGCGATTGGTCGCTGAACGGGACCATCGTGTGGTCCGGGTTTGCCTCCGGCGGCGTGTTGCTGCTGTATATCCTGGCGGTGCTGCCCCTGTGGTTCAGAAGGCCCAACCCGGTGATCTTTGTTCCGGCGGACTTTGCGGCCATCGGGCTGTATCTGCTGTATATCAACTTTGCCACCGGCGGGCATTGGTTCCTGACGTTTGCCCTTCCGGTGACGGGGACCATCGGGGTGCTGGTGACCACGGTGGTGACGCTGCTGCGGTATCTCAGCCGGGGGTATCTCTACATCTTCGGCGGGGCGCTGATGGCCGGCGGCGGCCTGGCGGTGCTCATTGAGTTCCTGCTGAACATCACTTTCCAGGTCCATCGGACGTTTATCTGGTCGTTTTACCCCCTGGCGGCGGGAGTGCTGCTGGGGATCATGCTGCTGATCATCGCGGTGTGCAAGCCCCTGCGCCGGTCCCTGCACCGGAAATTCTTTATCTGAGGCGGTGAGGCGCAATGAGTGATTCCTGCGTGGAGCTGGTGACCTTTGACCAGCTGCTCCGGCGGTATCCCCAGCTGGAGCAGCACCGCATTGCTCCCACCGGCGGAGCCTTCTGCCGGGCGGAGCGGCTCAAGGGCGGCGGAGCCGCCGGGACCTATGCCATGCCCCGGCCTATGGCACCCACCGGAGACAAGCATTTTTTCGGCTTTTACCTGACGGACCGGCGGCTGCTGCTGGCAGAGGAGGGCGGCTTTCTGCGGGGGCTGGCAGGGGACCTGGAGTCCCAGACCCCGGCCCAGGCGCTGGCGGAGCTGTTTGCCCGACTTCTGCAGGAGGATATGCCCACCCTGCAAAAATATGAAAAGCGCCTGACGGCTCTGGAGGAGGCCCTGATGCAGGATCAGGCCCAGGACCTGGACAAGAAGCTCTTTCGCATCCGCCGCGAGCTGTCGGTGTTTGCGGCGTATTATGAGCAGCTGGACGACCTGTTTGCCGCGCTGTCGGACGAAACGGAGGAGAGCGACGCCCACGCCTCCCGGCTGTTTGACCGCCTGACGGGACGGGCTCAGCGTCTGCTGTCGGCCACGGAGCTGGAAAAGGAGTACGCCCTGCAATTGCGGGAAATGCACCAGACGCAGCTGGACATGCGGCAAAACCAGATCATGAAGATCCTGACCATCGTTACCACGGTGTTTCTGCCCCTGTCCCTGATCGCCGGGTGGTACGGCATGAATTTCGTAAACATGCCGGAGCTTACCGCACAGCACGGATACCTGGCGGTGTGCATCATCAGCGTAGTGTGCATCATCGTGGAGCTGGTGATCTTCAAGTGGAAAAAGTGGCTGTGAGCTGCAAATAAGAGCAAAAGGACGCGCCGGGGCGCGTCCTTTTTTCAAAATCCGAAATTTTCTCCGGGCCGCGGAACCAAAGGCCGGGCCGGAGTATCTAATATACGTCATGACAAATGGGCGGCCCCGGGGCCGCCAGGAAAGGACGGTGATGGCCTTGCGCCTGTCACAAGAGGAATTTACTCGAGGGGTGCAGACCTACAGCCGGGACATGTACCGGGCCGCCCGGGCCCTGACCCCCTGCGATGCCGACGCCCAGGACGCCGTGGGCCAGGCAGTGCTGCTGGCCTGGCAGTCCCTGGACCGGCTGCGGGACCCTGAAGCCCTGCGGGCGTGGCTGGTGAAGATCAGCGTGAACTGTGCCCGGCAGCTGAACCGCCGCAGCCGCCGGGAGGTGTATCTGGAGGACCTGCCGCCCCAGGCGGCAGCCCGGGAGGACCCGCGGCCGGAGCTGTGGGACGCGGTGCTGTCCCTGCCCCGGGACCAGCGGGCGGCGGTGGTGCTGTATTACTATGAGGACCTGCCGGTGGCGGACATTGCGTCGCTGCTGCGGGTGCCGGCGGGCACGGTGAAATCCCGGCTCAGCCGGGCCCGGGATAAGCTGCGGCTGGCGCTGTCGGATCCGCAGGTCACGCGGAAGGAGGAACGAACATGAACGATTTGGATACCCGTTTACGGCATATGGCCCGGGAGGAGGAGACCCCGGTGCCCAAGGACTTTGACGAAAATCTGACCCGGACCCTGGCCCAGCTTCCCGCACGGAAGCGGCGCAGGGTCCCCCGGGCGGTGCTGCTGGCAGCCTGCCTGGTGCTGGTGCTGACGGGGGCGGTGCTGGCGGCGGAGAGCGGGGTGTTTGCCCGGTTTGTGGACAAGAAAAACATGGACCCCGTTTTGACAGAGGAGCTGGACGCCTCCGGTATGTGGCAGGTAACCACCAGCCTTCGGATGGATACCTCCGCATTATCCCCGCAGGTGCAGAGCCAGCAGGAATACAAGGCTGTTACCTTTGACACCTGGCAGGAGGCCAACGACTATCTGGGCGGTGTTCTGCCCAGCAATCCCTTCATGGCAGAGCGCGGCTTTTCCACCATGGTCATTGGCGACGATAGGGGCCGCTCAGAGGTAGAAGGACGGTTTATTATCCGGGTGAGCAAGGAGAACGGCAAGCTGAGCTCCCTGTCTGTACTCACCGGATGCACGGTGGGGGATGTACTGGTGACAGCGGACATCCTCATTTATACCGAAAATTATCAGGGAGACGCCATTCCACTGCAGGTCCTTTTCACCGACACCTCGCTGGAATATCATCAGCTGGAGGACCACATTACCCCCTCCGGAAACAGTGTGATTGCACTGGGAATGCGGCAGCGGGTTTCGCAGCTGAATCCGGATGGCAGCACCACCCCGTTGGATGAGACATCCTGGGGCTGTATGGCGGTGGTGCCGGCAGGCAACGCCGTGGTGCAGCTGATCGCGGGGCCTGCCCGCCCGGATTCCGCGCCTGATGAGCAGCAGTGCCTGGACGCCCTGTATCAGGTGGCGGACAGCTTTTCCTGACGGCCTGTAGACCTTGTAATTTCCCGGGAAAGACGGTACAATAAAACCGGCGGAGCACCGCCGGTTTTATTGCGCTTTTCAGGAGGTCATCTCATGCACAGATACGCTTTGGTGGTCATTGACATGCAGCGGGGGTTTCTGGACGCATCCAGCCCCCTGTTTATCCCCGGGGCGGCGGACACGGTGCCCGCCTGCGCCCGGGCCATCGACTGCTGCCACAGGGCCGGGGTGCCGGTGGTGTTCGCCGTGCGGCACTACCGGGCGGACGGCTCCGACGTGGAGCGGGCCCGGTACGACGTGTGGGCCCGGGGCGGAAGGCCCCTGTCCGAGACGTGCCCGCCGTCCATGTCCGACGCGTGGCCGGAGGAATTTCACCGGGCGGACACGGACTATGTCATCGTAAAGCCCCGGTTTTCCGCATTTTTCCACACGGAGCTGGACCTGATCCTCCGGCGGCTGGGGGTGGACACGGTGCTGCTGGCCGGGACCACCACGCCCAACTGCATCCGCTCCACCTTCTACGACGCCCTGTCCCTGGACTATGACGCGGCGGTGCTGTCGGACTGCACCTCCTCCGTGACCCCTGCCGTGCAGGCCGCCAACCTGGCGGATATGCAGCGGGTGGGCGGACAGGTTCTGACGGCGGAGGAGCTGGAGCAGCTGCTGGGGCAGCAAGCAGAATAGCTCAAGCAGCAAAACCTCCGGTTTTCCCGGAGGTTTTGCTGCTTTTTTGACAGTCTGCGAAGCGCGTTTCAGCGCGTTCAGTTCAGCACGCCGCTGACATAGCGGTACTTGTCCAGGCTGGACGCAGCGTTCCAGGTCATGTATCCGCCGGTGTTGCCGGTGTCGTTCAGGGCCCGGATCTGGGCGGCGATCTCATCGGGGCCATAGGTAAAATCTACATTCTCTTACATACTGGACACCAGCATCGTTCTATCAAATGGTCTGCGCGTACTTTCCATTTGTGCTTGCAAACAACACATATCGCATCCACGGTATTCCTTGCGCCAGTATAATTAGTCGCGACGATCGTACGATTGCTCTTTTGGAGCACCTTCTCGCGATAGTTTTCGGCACGAAGTTTTTTTCGCTCATCTTCGGATATCTCAACCTGCTGTTTGCCAGCGGATTTTTGCCTGCATTTGGGACATTCAGGAATCCGTTTCTTAAGAGTGACATAGCTAATAGCCCATTCGTGTTCACAGATTTTACATTGCAATTTAACTGGCGAGCTGGTATTCGTGTACGATACTAAAGAAACATTTGAGGACGATAAATATTTTTGAATTTCAGCTGTTTTTTTAATTTGCCTTTCCTTTAATTTTCCTTTGGACCAGCTGGAAGAGTCAGGAGTGCCAATATGAACATCAACAAGGAGGATTTGAAAAACAATTTTTTGGGGCAACATAGTGTCGTTGCTTGTTACCCAGTTCATCCTTAGATGATAAATGTTTCGTCCCTTAGCCTCATAGAAAAATTGTTCCTTGTATTTCTCCGAATCATAATTGTTTGTTTTTATTTCTAATACCGTTTTTTCTGAGGAGAGATCGCATACGGCAAGGAAATTATTCTTTGCATCTACTACCAACTCCTGAGACATTATACGTTCGCCATTGAAAATCTCATACTTGATAAAGCTGATCAATGGAAGTATTCGATCCTTGAGCCTATCTCCGGTAGAATTTATACGTTTTTCCATATCATGGTCTTTTTTTTGAATTGCGGTGACTGTCCCATCTTGATTAAATTCGAATGGAACGATTCTTTTCCCATTAGGAATTGACCCGATGAAATCCAGTTTCATCTTATTTGCCCGTAGAAATGGATATGGATCCTGCGTGTCAACATTCAGCATTGAGTTTATCAGGTGTTCAAGTGTTACTCCTGTAAAATTAGTCTGGAATTTTTCGACTCCTTCAGCGCTGATTTCAAAAGTCTTAACAACTTTACTTTCACACTGAAGATACGGTCTCGCAGGAAGTATACGGCTTAATTTCGGGTGAGAAGATAATAGACTAACCGGAATAATGTAGCGGTCATTAAGCCTGAATATGTTGTCCTCCTCGCCCATTTCGGTCACAAGGTAATAATAGCCGCCCATTTTCTCAAATAATTGCCATTCCAGTTTGCAATCATTTGCGCCGCTATGAACTGCCGTGACACCCTCAATACCAAACAGTGCGCACAAATTATCCTTGGTAATATTTCCAGTTGAGAACGTTGTTGGAGAAATCACCTGGTTCTTGATATTATAAAACTTCAGCTTTTCAAATCCGGAAATTTGGTGCCTTTTCATGTATTCACGGAGAAACGCTTCATCAAAATTCCTGCCGGAATAAACTAGTATAATTCTCTTTTCCAGCTCATATTCTTCAACAATTTGATCGAACTCGAATTGCGTGAGAGCAGTTGTTCCAGCTAAATCCTTTTCAGTAATGCCATTTATATGTGTCGTTTCAACTTTGCTGTTTAGCTCCAAAGGCAAGAATCTGCTGTATTCTCTTTTATCGTCGGGCTTGTAAAATGAAATCGAAAGTAAATCATCCTGCTGTGATTTTAGGCCGTTCGTTTCAACATCAAACACTACATATTTTGATGGATTCGTGTCTATTTTTTCCATAAGCTATCACCTTTCAACATTATGAAATCAATATGCTTCAAATAAACAACAGGGATATCAGACCATTCAAGCTTCGGCATTTCTCGCCGAGCCGCCCTTATTCAAACGCGCCGCTGACATAGCGGTACTTGTCCAGGCTGGACGCAGCGTTCCAGGTCATGTATCCGCCGGTGTTGCCGGTGTCGTTCAGGGCCCGGATCTGGGCGGCGATCTCATCGGGGCCATAGGTGTTGTACGGCTCCCGGATGGCGTTGTAGCACTGGATCCAGGTGCGCACCGCGGCAGGGGAGGGAGTCTCCTGCTGCCGGGCGGCAGCCTTCTCGCCGAAGGTTTTCATGGTCTCATAGGGGTGCTCCCAGGGCAGCCAGCTGCCGGAGGCGGAATAATGATCGGGGTACGGCATGGCGCTGATGGCGTCCACCACGCCGCTGATGGCCGCCCAATACTGGCCATAGGCCGTGACGTACTTTTCCGCGCACTCGCCGAACACATCGGCAGACACATACACCCCCGCCCCGTGGAGCCGGTCGGCGGCGTACTGCAAAAACCGCTGAACGGCCTGGGCCTTGCTCTCGTCATTGTCGTTGTGATAGTCGATGGTGCCCGCCTCGTCATAGTCCCAGGTGCCGTCGGGGAAGCGGACATAGTCGAACTGAATTTCGTTGAAGCCCATGGTCTCGGCGGCCTCCAGGGCCAGGTCCACCTTATACTGCCACACCTGGCGGCTGTATACGCTGGGCCAGTACATGCCGCCGATCTTCAGCGGCCGGCCGCTCAGGTCCGCCACCACACACTCCGGATGATCTGCGGCCAGGTTGGGATCGTTGAAGGCCGTGATGCGGCCGATGACGTAATACCCGGCGTCCTTCAGCTTTTTCACCGCCGCCTGATAGCTCTCCAGCGTGTTGTAGGCGTCCTCGTAGGCGCTGGGGGAATACTGCTGCATCACCGGGGAGGCGTAGCCAATGGCCCCGCCGTCCATGATGTCCACCACAAAGGCGTTGATGCCGCACCCGTCGGCCACGGCGATGTATGCCTCCGGATTCCGGATGGCCTCGTTGTTCAGGTACAGGGCCTTCACGGTATCGGGCATGACGCTGCCGCCAAAGCGGGGCTTTTCATAGGCGTCGTAGTCCAGCCCCGCCGCGTCGCCGCCGCCCCAGCTGTCGCCCCGGTCCGCGTGGAGCCGGGCCATATCCGCGTCATAGGGAGCCGTGGCCTGGTCCTCTGTCAGGCGGACATACTGGGCGGGGATGTACCCGCCGTCGGCCCGGTAATAGGATACGCTGCCGTCGGCCGCCAGGTCCCGGTAGCCGGTAACGGTCAGGGCCTGGCCCCGCAGCACCAGGGGGCCGGTGGGGTCGCCGCCCTCATCCGTCAGATTCTGGGCCCGGCGGACATACACGGTTTTCAGCGTCACCACGCCGCTCAGGTCATCGGTCAGGTTCTCCCGGTCCAGCCAGGCGAAGCTGCCGTCCTCCTGGGGCACCCGAACCTGGTCCGGACGATCCTTGTGGGCCTCCTCCACCACATAGGTGACCTGGCTGCCCCGGACCAGCTGCCGCAGGACATTGCCCTCCTCGTCGTACAGCGGAGCCGTCTCCGCTTCCGAGGCCACATAACCGGCCGCCGTCTCCAGGGGGATCTCCTTCTGCCGGGTAAAATGCCACACCAGTGCGGCAATGGTGGCCAGGCACACCAGAGCCAGGGCGATCCCCGGCCACCGGGGGCGGCGCTGCTTCCGGCTGCGCCGGGGGCGGGGGGTATAATCCGGCTCCGTCTCCTGGACCCACTCCGGCGCCCACGCGCCGGTCTGCTGTTCTTTCACGGACATAGGGGAGTACCTCGCTTCTGTGTATTTTCGCCATTATACCGCATTTTCCGGCAAATGGCTACCCCCATTCTCCGGTCCGCCCCATCCCAATAGAAAACCGGGAAAATTCCCGGGAAAAACGGGACAAACCGCAGATTACCGGGACAGAAATGTGAATTTTTTTCGCTGCCCTTGCTTTTTTGGAAAAATAGGCTATGATATAGAGGAAATAATATGTCCCGCACGGCGGGAAAAGAAAAGAAGGTACTGTTATGACGAAAATTGACATCGTGTCCGGTTTCCTGGGCGCAGGCAAGACCACCCTCATCAAGAAGATGGTGAAGGAGGCCTATCAGGGCGAAAAGCTGGTGCTGATTGAAAACGAGTTCGGCGAGATCAGCATCGACGGCGGATTTCTGAAGGACGCGGGGATCCAGATCTCCGAAATGTCCTCGGGCTGCATCTGCTGCTCCCTGGTGGGCGACTTCGGCAAGGCCCTGCGGGAGGTGAAGGAGCAGTTCCAGCCGGACCGCATCCTCATCGAGCCCTCCGGCGTGGGGAAGCTCTCCGACGTGATCGTGGCGGTGGAAAACACCGTGGCGGATATCCCGGATATGAAGCTGAACTCCTTTGTCACCGTGGCCGACGCCGGCAAGGTGAAGGTGTATATGAAGAACTTCGGCGAGTTCTATAACAACCAGATCGAGGCCGCCGGCACCATCATCCTGTCCCGGACCCAGAAGCTGACCCAGGAAAAGCTGGAGGCCGCCGTGGCTCTGCTGCGGGAGAAGAACCCCACCGCCGCCATTCTGACCACCCCCTGGGACCAGCTGGACGGCAAGACCGTTCTGGCCGCCGTGGAAAAGGTGTCTCTGGCCGACGAGCTGCTGGAGAAGATGCGGGCCGAGCACGAGGCCGAGGAGGCTGAGCATCATCACCATCACCACGAGCATGACCACGATGACGACCACGGCGAGCTCGAGCATCACCATCATCATGACCACGATGACGAGGATGACCATGAGCACTGCTGCCACCATCACCATGAGGATGAGGAGCACGAGGATTGCCATCATCATGACCATGACGAGGAGCACGAGCACCATCACCACCATGACGGCCAGGAGTGCGACGACCCCGCCTGCTCCTGCCACCACCATCACCACCACGCCGACGAGGTGTTCACCAGCTGGGGCGCGGAGACGCCCAAGCAGTTCACCCAGGCGGATATCGACCGCATTCTGACGGCTCTGGATTCCGGCGACTACGGCGCCATCCTGCGGGCCAAGGGCATCGTGCCCGCCGCCGACGGCCAGTGGCTGCACTTTGACTATGTGCCCCAGGAGCACGAGGTGCGCTATGGCTCCGCCGACTACACCGGCCGCCTGTGCGTCATCGGCTCCCAGCTGAAGGAGGACGGCCTGAAGACCCTGTTCGGCCTGTAAGGAGACGCCTATGGACATTCCTGTATATCTCATCACCGGCTTTCTGGATGCCGGAAAGACCGACTTCATCAACGGCATCCTGAAAGACGGCTTCGCCAGCGAGGACCGGACCCTGCTGCTGTGCTGCGAGGAGGGGGAGACGGAGTACGACCCCAAGGTGCTGTTCAACGTGTTCACCTACACCGTGGACGATCCCGCCCAGCTGACGCCGGAATTTTTCAAGAAGCTGGAAAAGCAGTACCGGCCCAAGCAGGTGATCATCGAGTTCAACGGCATGTGGAGCTTCGAGCCCCTGTACCGGGAGGGTCTGCCTGCCAACTGGATCCTGTATCAGATCATGTGCCTGGTGGACGCCACCACCTTTGAGCCGTATCTGCGGAACATGGGGCAGCTGATGATGGAAAAGATCCTTAACGCGGACATGATCATCTTCAACCGCTGCAATGAGGAGCTGCGCAAGGCCCTTCGGGGCCGGAACCTGCGGATGGTGAACCGGCGGGCCGACATCTATCTGGAGAACACCGACGGCACCAGCGAGGACTACGTCACCGACGACATGGCCCCCTTCGACCTGTCCGGCGGCCACCTGGACGTGCCGGACAACGACTACGGCATCTGGTATGTGGACATGATGGACAACCCCCAGCGCTACGACGGCATCACCGTGCGGTATAAGGCGCTGATGTGCCACTCCAAGAAGTTCCCGGGCATCCACTGCCCCGGCCGCTTCGCCATGGTGTGCTGCAACAACGACATGCAGTTCCTGGCCCTGGTGTGCAAGGGCCAGGGACTGGAGAAGTTCAAGAACCGCCAGTGGGTGGAGATCCAGGCCACCGTGAAGAAGGAGAAATGCCAGGCCTATGACGGTGAGGGCCCGGTGCTGTACGTCACCGATGTGAAGCCCTGCCAGAAGCCGGACCCGGAGAACGTCAGCTTCTGATACAGATCGTAATATTCAAAAAGAATCATACAGATAGGAAAATAGGAAACCCTTCGGCTTTGCCGAAGGGTTTCCTATTTTTGAAAAACATCGAGCGCACAGCTGTCGCAAACCGCGGCAGGAGCCGCCCGGACGGGCGGCTCCTGCGGGATCTATGACGTGAGTAAGGTTCTTTGTATGGCTCAGTCGTCGTACATCTCGATGAGCTTCAGCAGGTGATCGTAGCGAGCCTTGGCCTCGGCCTCGTTGCGGGCGAACAGATTCTCCGCACGGTCGGGGAACTCGCGGGTCAGACGGCTGTAGCGGGCCTCGTTCATCAGGAAGTCGTGATAGCCGCCGGCGGGAGCCTTGGAATCCAGGGTGAACTTCTTCTCCGCAGCGGGGTTGAAGCGGAACAGGTTCCAATAACCGCAGTCCACAGCCTTCTTCATTTCCTTCTGGCAGTTCATCATGCCGCCCTTGATGCTGTGCATCTCGCAGGGGCTGTAGCCGATGATCAGGGAGGGGCCATGATAAGCCTCGGCCTCGGTGATGGCCTTGAGGGTCTGAGCGGGGTTGGCGCCCATAGCCACCTGGGCCACATACACATAGCCGTACTGCATGGCGATCTCCGCCAGGCTCTTCTTCTTGACCTCCTTACCGGCAGCGGCAAACTGAGCCACCTGGCCGATGTTGGAGGCCTTGGAGGCCTGTCCGCCGGTGTTGGAGTACACCTCGGTGTCGAACACGAAGATGTTCACGTCCTTCTTGCTGGCGATGACGTGATCCAGGCCGCCGTAACCAATGTCGTAGGCCCAGCCGTCGCCGCCGAAGATCCACATGGACTTCTTGGCCAGGTATTCCTTCTTGCTGAGGATGTCGGCAGCCAGGGTGCAGGCGTCGCAGTCGCACAGCAGCTTGCCCTGGGCCTTCAGCTGGGCGGCGTGCTCGGCGAACTGAGGCACGGCGGCCAGCTCCTCCACGGTGCAGATGCTCTCCTCCAGGGCCTTGACATAGGCGCAGGCGGGCTCGGCGTTGGCGCTGCCGTCGTCCATGGTATCCAGCCATGCCTGAGCGGCGGCCTTCAGCTCGGGACGGGCCCACTCCACGGCGATCAGCTGGCGGGTCTCGTCGGCCAGATCCTGGCGGATCTTGTTCTGGCCGGTGAACATACCCAGACCGTGCTCGGCGTTATCCTCGAACAGGGAGTTGCACCATGCGGGGCCGTGGCCCTCCTTGTTGGTGCAGTAGGGAGAGGTAGCCGCGGGACCGCCCCAGATGGAGGAGCAGCCGGTGGCGTTGGAGATATACATATGGTCGCCGAACAGCTGGGTGACGAGACGGGCATAGCTGGTCTCGGCGCAGCCGGCGCAGGAGCCGGAGAACTCCAGCATGGGCTGCTTGAACTGGCTGCCCTTGACGGTGTTGTCCTGCATATCCTTCTTCTCGGAGACCTTGTCCATGCAGTAGTCGAACACATCCTGCTGTTTAAGCTCGCCCTCCTGGGCCACCATGGACAGCGCGTTCACGGGGCAGGCGCCGATGCAGACGCCGCAGCCCATGCAGTCCAGAGGACTGATGGCCATGGTGAACTGATAGGTGCCCTTGCCCTTGCCGGCCTTGACGTCCACGATCTTGGCGGCCTCGGGAGCATTCTTGGCCTCCTCGGCGGTCAGAGCGAAGGGACGGATGGTGGCATGGGGGCAGACATAGGCGCACTGGTTGCACTGGATGCACTTGGCAGCGTCCCAGGTGGGGACGGACACGGCCACGCCGCGCTTCTCATAGGCGGAGGCGCCCAGCTCGAACTGGCCGTCCACATGATCGGAGAAGGCAGAAACGGGCAGGCTGTCGCCGTCCATCTTGCCCACAGGCTCCAGGATCTCCTTGACCATCTTCACAAGCTCCGGCTTGCCCTCCAGCTTCTTGTGCTCGGGCTCGTCCACGGCGTTGGCCCAGTCGGCGGGGACCTCCACCTTCTTATAGGCGGTGGCGCCCAGGTCGATGGCCTTGTAGTTCATATCCACCACGTCCTGGCCCTTCTTCAGGTAGGAGGCCTTGGCCTTCTCCTTCATGAAGCGGATGGCGTCCTCCTCGGGCATGACCTTGGCCAGGGAGAAGAATGCGGACTGGAGGATGGTGTTGTTGCGCTTGCCCATACCGATCTTGATGGCCAGGTCAATGGCGTCGATGGTATACAGCTGGATGTTGTTGCGGGCGATGTAGCGCTTGGCGTCGGCCTTCAGGTGATGGTTCAGCTCATCGAAGTCCCACTGGCAGTTGATCATGAACACGCCGCCGGGCTTGACATCGTTGACCATCTTGAAGCCCTTGGTGATGTAGCTGGGGTTGTGGCAGGCCACGAAGTCGGCCTTGTTGATATAGTACGGGGAGCGGATGGGCTTGTCGCCGAAGCGCAGGTGGCTGATGGTCACGCCGCCGGTCTTCTTGGAGTCATACTGGAAGTATGCCTGCACGTACTTGTCGGTGTGGTCGCCGATGATCTTGATGGAGTTCTTGTTGGCGCCCACGGTGCCGTCGCCGCCCAGGCCCCAGAACTTGCACTCGATGGTGCCGGGAGCAGCGGTGTTGGGACAGTTCTTGTCCTCGGGCAGGGACAGGTTGGTGACATCGTCCACGATGCCGATGGTGAACTGGCGCTTCATCTCGTCGCGCTTGAGCTCGTCATACACAGCGAACACGGAGGCAGGAGGCGTGTCCTTGCTGCCCAGACCGTAACGGCCGCCGATGACCTGGATGTCGCTGCGGCCGGCGTTGGCCAGAGAGGTGACCACATCCTGATACAGGGGCTCGCCCAGAGCGCCGGGCTCCTTGGTGCGGTCCAGAACGGCGATCTTCTTGACGGAGGCGGGAATGGCCTGGATGAGCTTCTCGGGAGCGAAGGGGCGGAACAGGCGGACCTTCACCAGGCCGACCTTCTCGCCGTGGGCATTCAGATAGTCGATGACCTCCTCGGCCACATCGCAGATGGAGCCCATGGCCACGATGACGCGGTCGGCGTCCTCAGCGCCGTAGTAGTTGAACAGGCCATAGTTGGTGCCCAGCTTGGCGTTGATCTTGTCCATGTACTTCTCCACCACGGCGGGCAGAGCGGCATAGTACTTGTTGCAGGCCTCGCGGTGCTGGAAGAAGATATCGCCGTTTTCGTGGCTGCCGCGCATGTGGGGATGCTCGGGATTCAGAGCGTGCTGACGGAACTCCTTCACGGCGTCCATGTCGCACATATCCTTCAGATCCTCGTAATCCCACACGGCGATCTTCTGGATCTCGTGGCTGGTGCGGAAGCCGTCGAAGAAGTTGATGAAGGGAACCTTGCCCTCCAGAGCGGCCAGATGGGCCACGGGAGACAGATCCATGACCTCCTGGACGTTACCCTCGCACAGCATGGCAAAGCCGGTCTGGCGGCAGGCCATCACGTCGGAGTGGTCGCCGAAGATGTTCAGCGCCTGGGTGGACACGGTACGGGCGGAGACATGGAACACGGCGGGCAGCTGCTCGGCTGCGATCTTGTACATGTTGGGGATCATCAGCAGCAGGCCCTGGGATGCGGTGTAGGTGGTGGTCAGGGCGCCGGCGCCCAGAGAACCGTGAACCGCGCCGGCAGCGCCGGCCTCAGACTGCATTTCCACCACCTTGACCCGGGTGCCGAAGATGTTCTTCAGCCCGTTGGCGGACCACTGGTCCACAAAGTCGGCCATGGGGGACGACGGGGTGATGGGATAGATGGCGGCAACCTCGGAGAACGCGTAGGACACGTGCGCCGCAGCGTTGTTACCATCCATGGACTTCATTTTTCTTACCATAAATGAACCTCCTCATAAAAACATTTCGCGGATTTCTCAACGAAACACCATACATTGTGTATAATACCACAATCTTTTTTCTTTGTAAACCGGGTTTTGCCCCTTTTTCACGGATTAAGGCTTTTTCTTCACCATGCACAAAAATTCTCACGGTAAGAGGGAAGTTTTTTTGACAATGTATTTCAAAACGGCGGGATATGTGCTAAAATATAAATGAAACACGTCAGAAAGCGCAGAACAAGTGCATTTTTTGTGAGAGGATGTGAAGGGTCATGGTGGTAACGGTACGGTCCCTGGGACTCAACGGCATCAGCGGCTATGAGGTGTCGGTTGAGTGCTTTTTGTCCGGGGGACTGCCCGCCTTCGACGTGGTGGGCCTGCCGGACGCGGCGGTGCGGGAATCCCGGGAGCGGGTCCGGGCCGCCATCAAGGCCTGCGGGGCAAAATTCCCCGTCAGCCGCATCACCGTGAACCTGGCCCCGGCGGGCCAGCGGAAAGAGGGCACGGTGTATGACCTGCCCATTCTGCTGGGCATCCTGACAGCGGCGGAGGAGCTGAAGCCCTTGCCCGCCGACGCGGCGTTTCTGGGGGAGCTGAGCCTTACCGGCGCGCTGCGTCCGGTGACGGGGGTGCTGCCCATGGCCCTGTGCGCCGCCCGGATGGGCATCCGCCAGCTGTTTGTCCCGGCCCAGAACGCCCCGGAGGCTACTCTGGCCCAGGGGATCACCGTCTATCCGGTGGAAAACATTGCCCAGCTGGTGGCCCACCTTACCGGTGACGCGCCCATCCGGCCCCAGACCCCCTGGACCCCCTCGCCGGTGTCCCAGGCCCTGCCGGACTTTGCCGACGTCATGGGCCAGGAAAACGTAAAGCGGGCCCTGGAGGTAGCCGCCGCCGGGGGCCACAATGTGCTGCTCATCGGCTCCCCCGGCTCCGGCAAGTCCATGCTGGCCCGGCGGCTGCCGTCCATCCTGCCGGACATGACCCGGCAGGAGTCTTTGCAAACCACGGAGGTGTACTCCGTGGCGGGGATGACGGACCCGTCCCACCCCCTGGTGACCCGGCGGCCCTTCCGCAGCCCCCACCATACGGCCTCCCCCGTGTCCCTGTCCGGCGGCGGCACCGTGCCCCGGCCCGGGGAGATTTCCCTGGCCCACAACGGCATCCTGTTTCTGGACGAGCTGCCGGAGTTCGACAAAACCGCCCTGGAGACCCTGCGCCAGCCCCTGGAGGACGGGGTGGTGACCATTACCCGGGTGTCCGGGTCCCTGACCCTGCCCAGCCGGTTCATGCTGGTGTGCGCCATGAACCCCTGCCGCTGCGGGTGGTACGGGCATCCCTCCGGCCGCTGCACCTGTTCGGAAAGCCAGGTGGAGAGCTATATGCGCCGCATTTCCGGCCCCCTGCTGGACCGCATTGATATGCACATCGAGGTGCCGTCGGTGGAGTACGAGGCCATGCGCCGCCGGGAGAAGCCCGAGACGTCGGCCCAGGTCCGGCAGCGGGTCAACGCCGCCCGGGATATCCAGAAGCGCCGCTTTGCCGGCACCGCCGTCAGCTGCAACGCCTATATGACCCCCGCCATGATCGGGCGATACTGCCAGCTGGACGACGCCGGTGAACGGCTGATGCAGGGTGCCTTTGACCGGCTGGGTCTTACCGGCCGCAGCCATGACCGGATCCTGCGTATGGCCCGCACCATCGCCGATCTGGAGGGCAGCGAGCGCATCGAGGCGTCCCATCTGGCGGAGGCCATCCAGTTCCGCAGCAGTGGTATCCTGAAATGAGGAGCAGTCTATGAACATCCCCGCCTTTCTGGTCTATTGCGCCATTATGGCCGTGACACCCGGCCCCAACAACCTGATGAGCCTGTATCTGGGCGCCTCGGGCGGCTCCCGCTTCTGGCGGTTCTTCGCCGGGAGTATGGCCGGGCTTTTCGTCAAGTGCGCCCTGTGCGGCCTTCTGAATGTGCTGCTGGCGGAAAAGATCCCGGCGCTGGTGCCCTATCTCAAGTGGCTGGGCGCCCTGTATATGCTCTATCTGGCCTTCGGCATGGTACGCAGCGGACTGAAGCCCGCCGGGGACGACCAGCGCTCCGGCGAGGGCAGCTTTCAGAGCGGCATCCTGCTGCAGGTCCTGAACGTGAAAAGCTGGGTGGCGGCGCTGAGCATTTTTTCCGTGTACATCATCCCCTTTACCACCGCCGTCGGCGCCATGCTGCTGGCGGCACTGGCCTTCACCCTTTTCTGCACGCTGGCGAGCCTGCTGTGGTTCGGCTGCGGCGCGGCCATACAGCGCCTCTACCGCCGCTTCCGCCTGCCGGTGAGCATCGTGCTGGCGGCCATGCTGGCGCTGTGCGCCTGGAGCGCGGTAAAATAAACGACAAGTAAAACGACAAGGAGAAACCAAACCATGCACGAGATCATCCTATGCAAGCTGGGCGAGGTAGTCCTGAAGGGACTGAACCGCCGCAGCTTTGAGATGAAGCTGATGAGCAACATCCGCCGCCGCACCCAGCCGTTCGGCAAATTCAAGATCTACTCCCGCCAGTCCACCATCTATGTGGAGCCGGTGGAGGACGCCTGTGACATCGCCGGGGCCTACGCCGCCTGCAAGCAGGTGTTCGGCATCATCGCCATCACCCGCGCCCTGCCCTGCGAGAAGTCCAAGGAGGCCATCTTCGACACCGCCAAGACCTATCTGGCCGGTGCTCTCACCGCCGCCAAAAGCTTCAAGGTGGAGAGCAAGCGCGCCGACAAGACCTTCCCCATGGGCAGCATCCAGCTGAGCCAGTGGGTGGGCGGCGCGCTGCACGACGCCTTCCCCCACCTGACGGTGGACGTCCACCATCCGGAGCTGACGGTGTATGTGGAGGTGCGGGAGGACGCCGCCTACGTCCACGGCCCGGCGGAGGCCGCTGCCGGTGGACTGCCGCTGGGGATGGGCGGCCACGCGGTAAGCCTGCTGTCCGGCGGCATCGACAGCCCCGTGTCCAGCTACATGATCGCCAAGCGCGGCGTCCAGCTGGAGATGATCCACTTCGCCTCCCCTCCCTACACCAGTGAGCTGGCCCGGGAGAAGGTGCTGAAGCTGGCGCAGGAGCTGACGCCGTGGTGCGGCCGTCTGGCGGTGTTCATCATCCCCTTTACCGAAATTCAGGAGGAGATCCGCCGCAAATGCCCGGAGGATCACTTCACCCTGATCATGCGCCGCTTCATGATGCGCCTTGCCGATATGCTGGCGCAGGAGCTGCGCTGCCGCGCCCTCGTCACCGGTGAGAATCTGGGGCAGGTGGCCAGCCAGACCATGCAGGCGCTGGCCGTCAGCGAGGACGTCACCACCATGCCGGTGCTGCGCCCCCTCATCGGCCTTGACAAGGAGGAGATCGTGAAGATCGCCCGGAAGATCGGCACCTTCGACACCTCCATCCTGCCCTATGAGGACTGCTGCACCGTGTTCACCCCCCGCCAAGACCAAGCCCAGCGTGGAGGAGACCCGGGAGTATGAGAGCGCGCTGGACGTGGAGGGCCTGTGCCAGCGGGCCATGGCCAACCGGGAGATGATCCGCGTCAAGCCCACATTCTAAGGAGGCGTTTTCCATGCCCCGTACTGCGGAGATCATCGCTGTCGGCAGCGAGCTGCTGACCGGCGGCGTCACCAATACCAACGCCCGGTTCCTGTCGGAGCTGCTGACCGCCGCCGGTGTGGACGTGCTGTATCACACCGCCGTGGGCGACGACGAGAACC
>OKSW01000298.1_pt1 | contig 21627 bp, 19 predicted proteins | sample 1606351 | NCBI WGS metagenome assembly OKSW01 (sample SAMEA3879565, study PRJEB24766) | human gut metagenome | biome: human-associated habitat; feature: feces | place: USA | collected 1985/1987 | reverse complement strand
AAGAGGGAGCATAGCGGGCTATGTGACCGATGACAAATTTCAAAAACGGCAAAAATACAGGGCATAGGAAATAACTCCTTACTCCACAAAATTGGTCAAGTTATTTTTTTACCATTACTTATTTCTTCACCACGATGGCCAGTCCTTGTTTTTCGAGCGCCTTCACGGCTTTCTCGATGGCCTCGTAGTGTTCTGGTGCGATGCCGAGCGCTTTGAGGTCGATGGTTGGCAGGGCCTCGTCGGCGTGCAATTCGTTTTCCTCCACGGGGGCTGCAATCATGCCGACGGCCGAAGTGTTGTTGGTGATGGGGTCGATGATGATAAAGGCACCCGTCGGTTTGTTGTCCTTGTAGGCATCAAAGAAGAGTTCCTTCGACGTGACCATCACGGCGTGTCCGATTTCGTTGAGCGTCAGGCGGTCAACCTGCGAACGTTCCAGCGTGTTGACGTCCACTTTATATTTGAAGTGGTCAAAGCGGCAGCGTGTGGTGTTGGTGGTGTGTTTGAGATAAAACGACTTGTTGGGGTCCATCGGTTCCTCGTCCATCCAAACGATGGTGGCTTCGAAATGTCGGCCGATGTGCGGACCGTTGGGCAACGCCTTGGGCGTTCCGGCGTTCTCCGCCATGTCATCTGGGCATTTAATGATCATCTCGCCGCGCGAAATGTCGATTTCATCCTCCAGTTGCAAGGTAACGCTCTGGGGCGGGAAAGCATAGTCGAGGTCACCGTCGTAAGTCACGATGCGCTTCACGCAACTCGTCTTTCCGCTGGGTAGCGCCATGATGCGGTCGCCTTTGCGCACCACGCCCGAAGCCACCTTTCCGCAGAATCCGCGGAAGTCGAGGTTGGGGCGCAACACGTATTGCACCGGAAAGCGGAAGTCCTGGAGATTGTGGTCGTTGCCGATTTCCACTTCCTCAAGATATTGCAGGATGCTCGGCCCATCATACCACGGCGTGCGCTTAGAGTGGGTCACGACATTGTCGCCTTCGAGGGCTGAAAGCGGGATACACTTCACGTCGGGCACCTGGAAGGGCGCGATGAAAGTTTGGAAGTCGCTCACGATGTTGTTGAACACCTCTTGAGAGTAGTCAACGAGGTCCATCTTGTTGACCGCCAAGATGATGTGTTTGATGCCGAGGAGCGAAACGAGGAACGTGTGGCGGCGCGTCTGCGTGATGACGCCTGTGCGAGCGTCCACGAGGATGACCGCCAGGTTGGCCGTCGAGCCGCCCGTGATCATGTTGCGCGTGTATTGTTCATGTCCCGGCGTGTCGGCGATGATGAACTTGCGCTTGTTGGTTGAGAAATAGCGGTAGGCCACGTCGATGGTGATGCCTTGTTCGCGTTCAGCTTTCAGACCATCGCAGAGCAGGGCATAGTCGATGTGTTCGCCGGCGTTGCCAACGCGCTTCGAGTCGCGTTCGAGCGCTGCCAACTGGTCTTCATAGAGCTTTTTCGAATCGAAGAGCAGGCGACCGATGAGCGTTGATTTGCCGTCGTCAACAGAGCCTGCGGTTAGAAAGCGCAGGAGGTCCTTCTTTTCGTCTTGGTCAAGATATTCCTCGATGGAGAGCTTTTTGCCATCGATGACGGTTGCTTCGCTATTTGGGTTGTTCGTATTGTTCATTATATATAGTGTTTATTGCAGCAGGCTGTTTGGCCCTGCCGTCAAATCGTTTTCAGCTTCAATTTTCTCGCGTGCATCGCGTTGCCCTTGCTTGACTCCTTCGCTGCGAGCGCAGAAAAACACGATGACGGCCAGCAAAACGGCCAGCGTCACGAAGAGAATGCGTAGGGGGATGTGGCGCTGTATGGCTTCGATGCGCTCCTCGGCCCTCTGTATTCTGTTGTGTTGGACGGTGGTGTGTGAAACAGACGCCGTGTCGGTGGAATGGTTGTTTGACATATTCAGCATGTATTGGAGAGCATAACTTAGAACGCCAGACTGTCGGGGGTCGATTCATCTATGGCTTCAATGCGGTCGATGGAATCCGTTTGTGCGGCGCGTCTGATGTCGATGTCATTCAGCGAGTCGACGGGCGTTTCCTCAATGGTGCCTTCATAAACAGGGTCGGGCGTGCGCTTGTTGGCCGCCACCGAACCGCCGCAGTTCCAGAGGGCGAGACATTCGCGATAGGTGACATTGGCGTAGATGCTCTTCACCAAAAAAGTCTCGCCCGTCAGTAGCAATGCGACCGCCGCAATGCTTGCGGCCCACAGCAGTGTCTTGCGGCGCTTGTCGGCCGGTTGTGCAGCGCGTTTGGGAGCGTTGCTCATGGTGGTTTTCTGACTGTTGGCTGCGTCGCTTGGCGTGCGGCTTCCAGTCTGTCTGCCTTGTCCGTTGGCCAGTTCCCGGAAAAGCACCACGCTCGCCGTTTTTGGCGAGATGCCTTGTCCGCATTGGGGACAGTTGCGCAGGCTTGACGGCAACACCGTTCCGCAACGTTTACACCGCAGGTATGCAGGAATGGCTGCCCCTTGCTGGCATCCGCAGCGCGGACAACTCTTTTGGCTGTCAGGATAGACCTGGCCGCATACTCTGCATGTTGTTTGACTCATATTGATAAGTTGGTGTTCGAATTTCGTACTGGCCCATCAAAGTACTGGCCAGTACTTGTTTTATGTTTTCGGCAGGAGTTCTCCTGCTCGGCAAATTCTTGTGCCGCCTGGAAATCTCGGCGAACCGATTGGCGCTCAGAACAAGCGTCCTTGTCCCGTAACTTCGTCCAGGACGTCTCCGCGCGTTTCCTCGTTGCCTGGCGTTCCTTCGGCCTCCTGTTTGTCTGGCGTTTCCTCGTCGCCCTCCTCCTCTTCGGCACCCTCTTGCGGTTCCGGTTCGGGCAGGCGCAACGGTTCGAGTTCTTCAATGTGGTCAACGGCACACGTGGTGAGGCGCTTTCCCTTGGCCTTGAAACTCTTCACGCCGATGTAGCTCTCCACGTCCACTTCCAAGGCATCGCGGAAGGCGTCGGCGCCGCCGTAAACCACTTTCAGGCGTGGATAAACCGTGTCGGTGAGCAAAACAAACTGCGAATTGGGGTTCTCGCCGAGGAAGTTCAGATGGCGCGTCTGCGCGGTGCGTTCCAGCGTGAAGCGTTTCACATAGGCAAAGCCCTGCTGGTCGGCATCAAAGAGCACGGCCGTCCACACTTTCTCTTCGTCGAACTTCTCCACGCGCAGGATGCCCGTCGGTTCGTAGTGGTTGTTGAGGTCAAAGTTGGTGGTGTAGAAATCCCCGTTTTTGAGCACAACGAGCACGAGGTCGTCAGAATGAAATTCTCCGAGATACTGGCCGCGCTCGTCATAGTTGAGGCGCTGCACATCGGCGTCAAACCACACCTTGCGGCCGCCCAGCGTTGAGGCACCATGTGCCTTGAGCGTCACTTTGTGAACGTCCAGTCGCGTGAGAAGATTGCCACGGCTTTGGCGCCCCTTGACGAGGATTTCGCCAAAGTCCTTTTCAAAGAAGATGCGGCGCAGTTTCGGGTTGGGTCTCAGCGTGACCTTCACCACTTCGGCCTCGCCGTTCGGGTTGGCGGTGAAATAGAGCACGCGGCTACCCGCTTCGCCCGTTGTCAAGTCGTATTCGCGGTCGTGCGTGATAGACGTCACGTTGAAGCGCTTGATATAGCATGCCCCAGCCTTGCCATCGCGATAGACCACATTATATATAGTGCGTTTGTCGTTTTTCTTGAACACGGCGATGTGTATCACTTCCGCCTTGCGCTTCTCGGCTTTCGAGCGTTCCGTTTCGCCGATGAAAACCTTCTCCTGCACGCGCGTCACCTTGTAGCTGCCGTCGCGGTAGAAAATAATCACGTCGTCGATGGGCGAGCAGTTGTCAACAAACTCGTCCTTTTTCAGGCCCGTTCCCATGAAGCCGTCGGCGCGGTTGATGAAGAGCTTCTCGTTGGCCTCAATCACCTTCGTCGCTTCGATCGTGTCGAAACTTCTGATTTCCGTGCGGCGCGGATGTTCGTGGGCATATTTCTCGTGGAGGAGTCGGAACCAGTTGACCGTCACCTCCGTCATGTTGTTCAAGTCGGCATCAATGCGTGCAATCTCGTCTTTCATGCGTGCAATGAGCTCATCGGCCTTGTCCTTGTTGAATTTCAGGATGCGGGCCATCTTGATGTCCATCAGTCGGAGAATGTCGTCCTTCGTCACTTCGCGCACAAACTGCGGATAGTATGGCGTCAGTCTCTTGTCGATGTGCTCGCAGGCCGCGTCCATGTTTGGCGCCTGTTCGAAGCCCTTATCCTTATAGATGCGCTCCTCGATGAAGATGCGTTCCAGAGAGGCAAAATGCAGGCTCTCGAAGAGTTCGCCGCGGCGGATGAGGAGTTCACGGCGCAGGAGTTCGCGTGTGTTGTCGACCGAGCGGCGCAACACGTCAGACACCGTCAGGAACTTCGGCTTCTTGTCGTCAATCACGCAGCAGTTTGGCGAAATGTTCACTTCGCAGTCGGTGAAGGCAAAGAGCGCGTCGATGGCCTTGTCGGAGCTCGTTCCGGGCGATAGGTGCACGAGGATTTCGGCATGCGCCGCCGTGTTGTCCTCCACCTTTCGTATCTTGATTTTCCCCTTTTCATTGGCACGCAGAATGCTGTCGATGACCGTGGAAGTGGTCTTGCCGTAAGGGATTTCGCGGATGACGAGCGTCTTGTTGTCGAGCTTTTCAATCGTGGCACGCACCTTCACCACGCCGCCGCGAAGACCATCGTTGTAGCGCGACACGTCGATGGAGCCGCCCGTCAGGAAGTCGGGGTAAAGGTGGAACTCCTCTCCGTGGAGATAGCTGACAGCAGCGTCGCATATCTCTCCGAAATTGTGTGGCAGAATCTTGGCCGACAATCCCACGGCAATGCCCTCAGCCCCTTGCGCCAGCAGCAGCGGAAACTTCACCGGCAGGGCCACAGGTTCCTTCTTGCGTCCATCGTAAGAGAGTTTCCATTCCGTGGTCTTAGGATTGAAAAGCACGTCGAGCGCAAACTTCGAAAGACGCGCCTCGATGTATCGCGAGGCCGCCGCCGAGTCGCCCGTGAGGATGTTACCCCAGTTGCCCTGCGTGTCGATGAGATAATCCTTTTGTCCCAACTGCACCAGGGCGTCGCTGATGGAAGCGTCGCCGTGTGGGTGGTATTGCATGGCCTGCCCCACGATGTTCGCCACCTTCGAGTAGCGTCCGTCGTCGAGCGTCTTCATCGTGTGGAGGATGCGCCTCTGCACCGGCTTCAGTCCGTCAACCAAATGAGGCACGGCGCGTTCCAGAATCACATACGAGGCATAATCCAAAAACCAGTTTTGGTACATGCCCGTCAATTGGTGTTTGGCCGTTTCGGTCTTGGCATCTCCTGGTTGGTAGGAGCTGTGTGCCTCTGTCGTTGTCTCGTTGAAATCCTTAATATCGTCGCTCATGTGGTTGTTGGGTAGATGATCAAAAAGTTTTATGGAGCAGGAATCCCCTGTGGAATCCGTTTGGATTTACAGAAAATCCTGCCGTATGGCCGGTATTCTTCTGGCAAATGTCCCGGTGTGATGAAATGCGATTCCTCACGTTGGGCCTACCAAACGTAAGTTACGGCAAAATTACAAATTTTATGCCATATGCGGAGTGCTTGTGGCGTATCAAATTGGAAATTACAAGGGAATGAAGGGAGTAATGGAGAGTGTGCAGCATACATTTATTGAAACTCATTTCGATTTTTTTTAGAAAAAGAGCGTTTCATAAAAAATATTTCATACCTTTGTGGCGGACTATCAAGCCAGATATAATATATGGAAAAGAAGGAAGACGCTTCCTACTATCTCTTCATATATGTGTTGGCAACCCACGCCGTGCGAAGCGTAACAGAATATTAAAGGCTGTACGCAAGAGGGTGTATGGGTGGGGTTGAGATGGTCCAGACATAATGAAAGCGTTTACAAGCGCTAATGTTCAGCAGACACTCTGAAACGTGAGAAATTTTAGAAGCTATGCTGCCTCGAACTTAGCAACGGTAGATGCTCCGGGATGTGATTATTTCGTTTTGCGAAAAAATCCTTCTGTGCTTTATATTTGTCAACTCCGCATGTTTTTTATGCGGAGGCGTTGGCGTGTATATGTCGTTGAAGGAGAATATGTGCAAAATGTGTGGTATATCATATCGGCGTGGGCTATACTGTTGTTCGTTCAGCAGTATAGGGCACTTCTCACGGCCTCAGAGTGTGGATCGGACAACGGACGGTTCACGCTTTTTTTATGCCCTTGAGTTGCCGGAATAGTTCGGACCAGCAGAAAAATAATGGAGATTGGCTGAGGCAAAGTCTCAGTGCGCCCTGTCTGTTGCCAGTCAGGGCATTAGCGGAATTTAATCGAACAAGGGGGGATTGGCCAACGTACTGGCTGAAACCAGACAGCGTTCAAACGGAAGACCTTGTATCTTCATTAAAACTCTTAAGTCCAGGAATTTGTATAGATGGCATTGCGGCTTGTTGTTCCTCCGTGATTTTAGTGAGAAATAACTCCTTCCCTTTATAGTCGGCACCGTTGGTTATACATCTTCCCCTTTCATACGGGTACACATCAAGGCAGACGTGAAACAGAGCAAGGAAACAATTTATATATTATATCACATTAACACATCAGAAAGATGAAAGCATTAAATCTCAAATCCATCATTTTAGCCGTCGGCTTTATCGGCCTGGCAGGTTTCAGTTGTTATTGGACAGCAGAATCCCTCTTTATTTGGCAACCGTCAATCACCATCGCTGGAGCCTGGTTGATTGCCGTTGTCTTTTACATCATTGCCTCCTTGAGTTTTTCCTATTTTATCAAGGGATTTGACAAGTATGGCGATTTCGGACAAGGTCTTTTCCTCAGTCGAGGGGGCCATTTGTTGTTTGGCTTTATCGGCTTGGTTGTGTTTTGGCTGATGATTAGTCTTCCAACAAACACGCATACGCTTCTCTATCGGGCTTCAATCAAGGAAATTGTCAAGTCAGACCTGACGCGCACGCAGGGCTACCTTCAAGGACTCAAGGACAACAATGTTGAAATCAAAAAAATCGAAGACAAGTACAATGGCAAGAAGGATGCTGTCGATGCCTTGATATTGCGTCTGGTGGCAGAGATAGACAACCCCAGCGCCATCGGAATAGGGCCTCGTTTTGAAACTATCCTTGTGGAGATGGACCGCATCCTCTTTGAAGGCGGAAAAGGTGATCGAAAAATCCAGCGAGTGGCTCAAGTTGGAAATACCCGTTCGCAGTGGCTTACGGCCATAAATTATTATCAGTCGCAGGCTTACGACCAGTTGAAACTCTATCGGGCCCAGTGTGACAAGGAAATAGATAAGGTGAAACGCATGATGGGGTCGAAAACGCTTGACGGGCTCATCAAGAATTGCGAAATAGCTTTGTCTGATGTTAACAAGATGAACGGCATTGACAACGACATTATACAGGCTGCAACGGAGGATTTGGCCAACGGCTATGCCTTCATCAAGGCCAATTCACAGTATGTTTCGTTCAAGGGTGACGACCGCCAGCGTTATACGCGAGACGGTGCTATGCCTGAGGCCAAGGAAATGCTCAGTGTGCCCGATGTCTGGAAGGATTTCTTGAAGACAGACAAATACAACGGTCATGGATTTATCTGGTGGGTTTTCATAGCCCTGCTGGTGGACATCGCCGCCTTTGTGTTCTTCAATCTCCTCTGCAGCAAGAGCAGCAACAATGCGCTTTAATCTCGAACCCTAATTTAGTAAAGAAAAGAAACTATGGCAGATTTTGATAAACTCGTAAATGACAAGCCAGTCTCCGAGAATGGAGGAACGGAAAAGAAAAGTACGGTGTTGCAGGATACCTATACAGACGAAGAAATTCATGATGTCAATAACATCACGGTCACCATTCCAGACGCGAGTACACCCATTGTGGTGTTCTTTGGCTCGCCAGCTTCAGGAAAGACACTGACGCTTTTGAGAATGATTCGTTTTCTGGAGCAAAACAATTATCAGGTTGTTCCTGAAGCCCTCTTTCGTCCGCAGACCGACAAGCATTACACAAAAATGTGCGCCGGCTTGAAGGATATGGCCTATAGCACCTATGCTCCTGGCGGTACCGACATTATCAGCTTCATGCTCGTCAAGGTGCTTGACTCTATCGGACGGCCCTTATGTCAGATTTTGGAGGCTCCTGGCGAACACTATTTTGATGGGCATGCCAGTTTGGAATTTCCCACTTATATCAATGCGATACGTACGTGCATGAATAAGAAAATCTGGGTGTTTTTTGTAGAGCAAGACTGGGGAAGCAATCAGGAAGAGCGCAATCTGTATGCCCAGAAAATATGTAGCATGCAGGGTCTCATCTCTCCTCAAGACCGAGTTGTTTTCCTTTTTAATAAGGCCGACAAACACCGTCATCAGTACAAGCCAAATGGGGAGCCGAACAAACAGGTGTTCTTCACCAATATCAAACAGCAATATCCTGGAATCTTTGCAAGGTATCAGAATACGGGATTGACCAAATTTATGTATGGCCAATATAATTTCAAGGCAGTCTGCTTCTCTTCTGGAGTTTTCAATCGCACTGGAGACGGACGGGAAGTATGGACGCCTGAAAAAGACTGGTATTGCCAGGAATTATGGAATGCGATAAAATAAAGGGAACCTTGTTTTATGTGTCAGTAGGTGTTCGGGATATTCTTGAACGCCTACTGACAAAATGTAAAAATATTTTTGACCACCTACTTAGAAGTTTAACCACTCTCCCCGAAAAAATAAGATGAAACGTATTATTTCGCTGTTGTTTGCATTCACCTTTTTCATCATAGCCAGTGCACAGATAAAAGATGAATTTTGGGGGTGCAAACTGGGTACGACCACGAAGGCGCAGCTTATCAGCAAACTGCAAAGTCATGGTTTGAAATGCAAAGAAGATAAAGACATCAATGTTCTCTATATAGAGGATGTTACCTATGCCGGATATGAATGGAAATCTTGTTCATTCAAGTTTTATAAGAACAGACTGCGTTATGTCGCATTTGAAAACGAATGTGGCAAAGAAAAAGCAATGCGCATTTATGACACAATCTTAGAAAACATCGTAAGAAAATATCCTCAGGTTTCTCGCCGTATGGCTGTTGATAAACCCTCAGAAAAAACGGCTTTTTTTGACGATGGAAACGTGGTCTTGAGCATTTCATATAATTATAATATTGATGGTGAGGACGAATTTGCTACGCTTATTTACATGGACAGAGCGATAGCTGTCGAAATTAACAAAGACCAATTGAACGACTTATGAGAACATATATATATGGTGTTCCGCAAGGATTTGATTTCTATGAAAAGGACGTACAATTTACCGACTATTTCAAGAGTTTCTACATATCCTCACGCCGTGGACGCCGATTCTTAATCAACCGGAAGGAAAACGGAGAAACCATTTATACCTATCTTCGATATGGTATGAAGGAAGTGTGTCGCCAACCGCAGCATGCTTTTTTCGGCATGTCGGTGGTCATGGAGAATGGTACTTATTGTCCGGAGTTCAAGATTGTGCTGGAATATTTCGAATACCTCTTCGAACGCTTTGTCACCGAGCACAGTGTGATAAAACAAAATGAAGAAGGTGTGTTGGAATATACCGTACGGAAATTCGAGGAAAGGCCAGATGATGTGGATTGGTTGAAAACGAATTTGCCCAACATCTTCACAGCAGGAAGAACCCGGACAGAACATTACGACAGTTCCTTTGCAATGGGTAGTCTGGGACAAGTGGTTTCTTTCGTTAAGCCAATTGGCGAGAGCCAGTTGCAGGACGCTTTCAGAAAATACACATGGCTTTCAATCTCGTCCGACATAGTGGACAAACCCGTATTGAAAGAGGAAACCTCTTCGCAAATAGAATTGGATTTGCAGGAACTGATTCAGGGACTTCATGCCTTCAATGCCTTCCTTTTGCCAATTGCCGCCAACCCAACGCGAGAAAATGCACGCGATTTGGAGCAGATTTATCGTAGGGTTAGCGAAATCATGCTGAATTTGTCCAGGTATGTGCCAACGATTGAAGATGCAGAAGAGAATGCAGCCTTTCGGGATATATGGGGAAAATATGAATCTTTGTCGGGAATCATAAAAGGTCTGTATGAAAGAACGAATAGTGTCGCAGATGATATGAGGCATGACGAAGCCGAAACCCAATATTGTTACTCTTGCAAGCGAAACAAACCCCTGTCTGAGTTTGAATCTACAGAAGCCACCATTTGCAAGGAATGTCAGAAAAAGAAGCAGGTGGAGGAAAGACGGTTGTCCAGTCGCGTCTGTGTGAAGTGTGGAAAAACCAAGCCTGTTTCGGCTTTCAGTCAGACGGGTGGAGATGTCTGCAATACGTGCTTCCATAAGAATAAGGCCAAGGAGAAAAAGAAGAAAGAGGAGAAAAAGGAAAGTCCGTTGGAAAAAGATATTCTCGAACTCCTGCAGAAAAACAAGAAACTTTGTCTGGGGGCATTGGGCGTTCTCTGTATCTTCATTTGCTTCGTTCTCGCGCTTAGCATTCTTGGTTCAGATAAAGAAGAGGAATCGTCTGAAGTGGAAACCAATCCCACCTCTGCGCTTTTTACGTTCGACGCATCTCCTACGTCAGACTCACGCCATGAAGCGGATCGTGAGATTGACGAAAAGGAATTGCAGCGCTTGCTTGACGCAGAAGCTTTCTCAGATGCCCTTGCGTATGTTGAAGGAAAGCCAAAGGCTGAAACGTTTAAGGGACAGATGAAACAGGCTTTTGAAAATAAGCTGTGGAATATTATTGTTAGCTCCAAACATCAGCAGGATGAAATAAGTCAATTCTATATAATGAATCGGGATTTTATGGAATTCATCGGGTTTGGAGAAGAAGATAAAAATCGTTGGGAACGCATTTGCAAGGACTATAACGAAGTTCGTAATATTCTCGCAAAAAAAGAGATAAGCCAAGTGGATATCGATAGGGGGAAAACATTGCTCAGACGACACAGTGGATTGTTTTCAAACGACTGGAACAGACGCTTGAATGATAAGGAAAAAGTGTTGAAAAACAAAGAAAATTCAAGGCGAGAAAAGACTGCTGGTACAAGAAAAGAAAATAAAAGACCACCATTGGATTCTACACAGTCAGGTGGATCTTCGGCTGGTGAGGCCAAAGCAAATAAACCGAATTAAAAAAACAGGAAAAACAATCTGCTGGAACAGGCCATTGAACAAAAGAAATGTTTTCGTTTGGCACCACTGGTAGATATGATAAAACTAAAAAAGCATTTTAATCATGAAGCAAACATCACTCATAATAGCCTTAGCTGCCACGGTTGTTCTCACGGCATGTGGCGGTGGTCAGAAGCCCTCAAAGAGAGATAATGTCTGGGGAGAAAATGTCGATACCTCTGTCGTGGCAAAGAATCAGGTCAAGGGCGAGAAAGTTCTTGTGCCGTTCAAACGGATTAACAACGACTTGCTGGAAGTTCAGGTTTCTCTGAACGGCGTCCCCTTTAATATGTGGTGGGACACTGGTGCTTCTGTCACCTGCATCTCTTTACTTGAACTGCAAAAACTGGCCAAAGAAGGGAAAATCAGCATGGACGACTATCAAGGGCCTGCATTCTCGAAAATCGCTGACGGCTCAACAACCGAATCGGCTGTATTTACAATCAAGGAAATCTATATTCAGGGACGAGACAATAAATACATTGTAGTGAAGGATGTTGAAGCGTTGGTGACCCCCAATCAAGAAGCGCCTCTGCTGTTGGGGCAAAACGTCATCAAGCGGCTGCCAAAACATGCTTTCGACGAATCAAACGGCGTCATCGAATTTGAAAAACAACCATGAATTTTAGCTTGTATATTTTCGGAACGCCCAAGGGACGGTATAGTCAGTTTCCAAACGACTATACCGCCTCGTTCCTGCGTTCGCTGCAAGAATCTTTTCAGGGAGATTCTTGTTTGACGGTTTTCCGCGACCACGACTTGGTGCACTATGCCTATGTTGAGCGTCTGACGGAAAAGGAATGTATCGGGTTGTGTCTGATTTTAAACAAGAGTCAGGTCACCTGCCCGCTGAAACTCAAAAAACTCTTTGGAACAGCCGTGGAGCAGTTGTTGGTGGAAACCGGTCGTATTCTCGGATTCGCAGATAACGGTGCGCTTCGCTTCTCGGTCAGCAGTTTCGATAATGAAGCCCCAAGGGTTGAAGCGTTGAAGGCGTTTCTGAATGCCAAGTTTGAAAGGCATGCCAAAGAATATGGCATCAAACCATTGTCGTCCACTTACAATGGCACACACACCAGAAAAGTTCTTGGCCATCTCTCTACGGACAAGCAGATTGTTGAGGCTACGTGCATTCACAACGTGGTGACGGTCAACACCAGCGACAGCGAAATCGCAAACGGATACATGACCAAACTGATAGCGTCGCTTCATAAGGAAAAAGACGAAGTTGCCGATTTACACAATCGGCTGAGAAAGTCACAACGGAAACAGCAGCATACGCTGTGGCTCGGACTGCTTGGCGTTATCACGATTTTGTTTGGCTTTGTCATCTGGAATAGGGTGCTCTTTCCGTCGGAGGTGACGCATTATGAAACAGGCGAATTTGTGTATTATGGCCCGTTGAAAAACGGAAAACCCCATGGAACGGGAGTGGCCATCTATCCCAAGAACGACCGGGATGGAAGAAAATACTATATCGGAAATTTTGTCAACGGAAAGCGGCAGGACGACCATGCCATCCTATTTTATCAAGGCGGCGATTACTTCTATGGTGCCATGAATGGCGACAAGTGGACGCAGGGCATGCTGTATATGAACTCCGACAAATCTCATTTCTCTGGTAGTTTCGTGAATAACACTCCCTATACTGGTACATGGTACGACCATTCAAGGGTGTTGTATAATCTGGATAATGGAAATAAAATCTATCATCCTCATCGGTGAGCTTCGCTAACTTCGGTGTTGTAAGTAGGTGTTCAAAATTAGTTTATATTAATACAAGACAGGTTTCCCCTGCATGGATACTATAAAATAATTTTGAACACCTACTTACCATTACATAAGAATCAATCGTTATGAACAAGACCATTTTATTCATCCTCTTGTCGGTCTTCTTGGCCTCAAACATGCAGGCGCAGAAAAGGCATACGGCCGATAGAACAAGAGTGGCCAAGGAGGAAACCCCAGTGGCTCCTGCGAAGAGGGCGGAAGTTGTTTCGCCCAAAAAGAAAAGCCAGGTGCGTTCCACAACGGCTGTTGCCAAAAGAAAAAGAAAAGCCACTGTGGCGGAACCGACAACCACGCCCTTTGCTATATCCCCAACGCTGGCTGCGTTAGACGCCGCTGGCGGAAAAAAGGTGTTTTATGTTTCGTCGGAAAAGTCATGGTATATTTCGACTTGGCCTAATTCGTGGGGGCATTTAAGTAAGGAAACTATCTGACACTTCAGGTTGAGGCCAACACTTCCACAAATTCCAGAAAAGATTATTTCTGCCTGAAATCTGGGAATCAAGAAATCAGAGTCGATATCACTCAGAAAGGGGCCGATGAGCCTTCTCCTAAAGAGAACAGTCTGAGCGTTTCGGCATCCTCCCTAAGATTTTCTGCTGATAGCGGAACTGTAACCATAACGGTTTCTTCGTCGGCAGATTGGCACATTTCTGTCGGGACAGCATCGTGGGGACACCTGAGCCGTAGTGGAAACGTACTGACCATTTCTGTTGACGAAAACAAAACAGGAAATGCTCGTGCAGACTATTTCAAGCTCTCCAACGGCACGGTGGAAAAGAAAATCACCATCACACAATCGGCTCGCAATGCCATTAGGATTCCGCTTTATGGCACAACGAGAACGTATGCAGACAGCGCTGTCGGACTTCCATTATTGACGAATTATATCAAGAAATGGAATGGAAAATGCCGGTTGGGCACTTTGACTGATGGAGGTGCTGGCGTTGTCGTTCACGGCATGAACGATTGTGCCTATAAACAGGCTTGGTCTGAGTTTGCTGCCAATTTGAGAGAACTGAGGACAAATGGAAATAAGATAGCTTCTATTTGTATGACGCGTTCTGGATACCATTGTGTTGTCTTCGGACGAAACAACTGGCGCGGGAATATTCCTGCGGCCATGAAGAAAGACCTCCTTCAATATGAAAGAAATAATGAGCAAATTTATTGCGTCTCCATTTCTGAAAATGGTCGGTATCTTATCATTACAGACAGGCACTTGACGGGCTCTGATACAAACGTTATTGCCGTTCTTGAAAAGGCTGGAAAAATGTACGGACACCTAAAATATGCTTGTGTGACCAATTTAGGCGTCGTCGTTGTATGTAAGAAAGGTATTTACTATCACAACATCCCGACAACGTTAGAGATGGCCATGAAGTCGCTCAATTTTTGGCCAGATAAGGTGGTCTTTACGGATGCTGGAACTTACTTGATTACCAACGAGAACGAAGATTGCAGGTATAACATGTAGATTTTTCGCTATCCTTTCGTACTCACACCTTATCGATTCGCGGCCGCGAATCGTGCTACTCGCGGCCGCGAGTCGTGCTACCTTCGGCCGCGAGTAGCGCTACCTTCGGCCGCGAATCGACAACTTGTCAAGCTTTCAGGAAGCCTTTGATATTTCAATTTTGAACACCCCAATTATTTTGTGAATCGAAATTAAGTCCCTATCTTTGTGGCGTAGATATAACGCAAATTGTGTATGAGCGAAGAAAACAAAGCAAACGAAGGGCTGAAATATAGCTACAAGTATCCGCATCCGAGCGTGACGACCGACTGCGTCATCTTCGGTTTCGATGGTGTCAAACTAAAGGTGCTGCTGGTTGAGCGTGGCATGGCGCCTTACAAGGGACGGTGGGCCTTTCCGGGCGGTTTCCTCAATATGGACGAGAGCGCCGAAGAAGGGGCGTTGCGCGAACTGAAGGAGGAGACAGGATTGGAAGGGGCTTACATCCGTCAGTTTCACACGTTTTCCGCTCCGCAGCGCGATCCGCGCGAACGGGTCATCACCATTGCCTATTATGCGCTAGTGAGGATGCAGGAGGTGAAGGGAGGCGACGATGCGTCCGACGCGCGATGGTTTGCCCTTGACGAAGTGCCGCCGCTGGCTTTCGACCACGACCAGATTCTCCGTAAGGCGGAAAAGACGTTGCGCCAGCAGATTCATTTCGAACCAGTGGGGTTTGAACTGCTGCCGGAGAAGTTCACCATCAAGCAATTGCAAAACCTCTATGAGGCCATCCTCGATATGCGCTTCGACCGCCGCAATTTCTATAACAAGATGAGGCGCCTTGGTATGCTCGAGCTGACGGGCGACACTGCCAACCCTTCGCAGCGAAGGGAGGCTAATCTCTTCAGCTTCAATGCTGAGAAATATGCGGAACTGAAATCGAAGGGCTTCCAGCTTGAGTTTTGATGAAGGCGGGGGCGGCGAGGCGGCCTGTGCCGTGTGTCTCTTGTTGGGGATGCGCTCGCGGCCCGTTTGTTGCCATGTTCGGCCAAAAAAGAAATCGCATTTGGAATTTTCGGGTTTCCAAATGCGATTTCTTTTGGGTTGTCGTGGAGATGCGGGCGTGGCGCGTGCGCTCTGCCGGCGGCCTGGCGACCGCTTAGTGATGGTGAAAGAATAAGTTGATAGTTTTTTTTGACCTGTACTTATTTCTTCTTTTTCCGTCCGAACGAGAAGCCGAACGAGCGTAGGAGTTTGTAGCCCGTCATGAAACCGTCGTAGAGCGAGAAGGCCGCTTCGGCTCGGTTTGTCCAGAGATGGAGCGTGTCGTCGACTTCTGGCGGCGCCACGAGGTCGCGCCATTTTCGGCGTATCTCCTGCTCCTTTTTGTTGATGCGTTTAGAGAGCTTCTGCCTTTGGCGGTGGATCTCTTCGAGGGTATATTCTTTTCTTCTTGCCATAAATCAGTCCTCCTCTTCGTTGTCGTCGTCATCCTCCGTGTCCTTTTCGAGGAAGAGGCGTGCGACGAAGTTGGTCAGCGGTTGTACAATGAGTGGGCGTCTGAAGGCGTAGAACAGCGTTCCCAACACGATGCCGCCCGCAGCGATGATGGCGCAGGCCCAGTGCAGGCCACCGACGTGCGGCGCCATAGCCAGCGCCAGGGTGTAGGCCACGAACAGAAACACCACGGCGAAGACCACCAGCAGGACGATGCTGACCACCAGGGCCGAGAGCAGCAGCGTCAGTTTGCTCACGAAATCGAGCTTCAGCCGTTGCAGTCGCAGGTCGGCATATTGCTTCGCCTCGCGCAGGAGATCGTTGGCGGCGTCAATCTTTTGGTCGTTAGAAAACATGGTTCTTGTCGTTTTAATCGGTAGTCAAAGTTTTTTCTGACTGCCTGCTTATGAAAAAAGGGAAAGGCTTTTGCAGCCGTTCCCCTTTCTAATTGTTGTTAATAAGTCAAATGCGTCAGGCTCATTCTTTGATTTCGTCAGCCAAGTTGTCTAATTCTTGACTGCTCAGTTTGATGCCTTTTTTACGAAGGGCCTCTGCTATTTTTGCACGTGTATCTTTACCACTTTCTGGTGCGAAGAGCACACCACATGCTGCGCCGACGACAGCTCCGCCGAGGAATGCAGCAACGAGATTCAAACCTTTCATGACATTCGTTTTTTAGAGGTTATACATCTGCGGCTTCGCACTTTCGTGCTGCCCGCTTGTTCTGTTCTCAGGTTGTGATAAAGGGGCGTTGCCTGTCAGCGCCCGTTGTCTCAATCCATACCGCAAATATATAAGTTTGCTTCCGAATATCCAAAAAGAAAGGGCATATTTTTAGGGCAACATCGGTTAAATGCCTGTTCTTTAAAAATGTTTAACCATTGAACGTAGCAGAGACTAAAATATATAGGGTAACTTTGCAAACAAGCACGGTCAGCGTTGAATTTATTTGGAAATGGCCAAGCCGCAAAGCGTGCTGAAACTAAACTGAAACATAACATTAAAAAATACGATTCATTCCCATGAAGAAAACTCTCATCTTTGGAATCTCTCTCTGCTCTATTATGCTGTTGGGCAGCTGTAAGTCTCAGGAAAGCGCCTACCGTCAGGCTTTTGAAAAAGCCAAGGCGCAGCAGTCGGCAAGCACAACTGACGAGGCCACCACTGTTAGCGTAACGACCACTCCGACTCAGAACGAAGTGGCTGTCACACCAGTTACGACAACTCCCTCTCAGGCCGTTGACAACAGCGACGTGCGCACCATCAGCGGCGGTTTCACCGTTGTTAATGGCGAAGCGCTCCGCACTTACAGTGTTGTTGTCGGCAGTTTCTTGACTCAGGCCAACGCTGAAGGTTTGATGACGCGCCTGAAGAATCAGGGGTATGCTTCACGCGTGGTGAAGACCAACGAGACCATCAATGGCCACACGGGTTGGTTCCGCGTGATTGCTTCTTCTTACGATGACAAGGCTTCTGCCGTTCAGTCGCGCAACCAGTTGAAGGAAACTTACGCCGGCGCGTGGTTGCTTTATAGTAAGTAATAAAACGTGTGCTCCCCCGACAGGCCATCGGCGCCTCTCGGCAGCATGCGGGAACGATGAATCCCAGTGAATAGCCACTGGAATTTTCAGAACGTCCATAAATGAGCCAATTCATCTCCAGACATATCCTTTTCTGTCGGGGCACCTTTGTTGCGCCTGTTTTGAAGGGGGAATGTCTGGGGATTTTTTTGTGCGTTTTGCTGAGCTTGATACACGCGGCGGCCTCTGCCGCCACTGGGAGGAAGGCATCGACTGAAGTCGACACCCTTGCCTCGGCCCTCTCCATCGCAGCGGAAACAGACAGAAACGAAACCATTGCCGCCACCTCGGCACGCCGACGCGACAGCATCAATGCCGACAGCGTGATGGCCCGCGTCTTCACTTTCACGCAGCGCTACGGCCTGCGGGCCGCCGCCTTCCGTTCCAGCGTTTATGTGCGGCACACGCTGGCCACCAAGCGCCGCAACATTTTTACGCGCTATATGCCCGACATGTTGCGTCTTGAGCGCGGCAGCCATGAATATTTCGGCGAGCAGATGTCGCAATATCAGTTTCGGCCGCCGGCAGAGGTCTACAAGAAAGACATCGCCTCGTTTTCCACCATGCCCTATCTCCGCCAGGAGAGAGACGGATGGATCGGGCGGTACAGCCTTTCCATCTACGAGCCGAACATTTTCACCGATCGTATCCTCTCGCCCGTCAACCGTCGCAACCGCAAATACTATCGCTACCGCTATCAGTCGTGCTATATTGCTAACGGTCAGCGCGTTGTTTGTGTGCAGGTCAAACCCTGCATTTCCAACACACAGCTCGTTAGAGGGACGCTCTCCATTGAGGAGCAGACGGGGCGCGTGGTGGCCTTCTCTCTCAGCTTTAGCTACGGATGGAGCCACATCCAGGTGGTGGGGGAGATGGGGCGCGACGGACAGAGCGCCCTGATGCCCAACCGCATTCTGCTCACTTCGCGCCTGCGATTCCTCGGCAACCGTATTGACGAGGCTTATGAGGCGAAGGCCAACTATCAGATGGAGAAATACACGGAGCGGGTGGAAGTGGAAAAGCAAAACCGCTTTGATTTGACAAGGCTTTATCAGCTCCACACCGACACCACCAGCATGCGGCGCGACAAGGCTTATTTCGACCAACACCGTCCATTCCCCTTGCAGCCGCACCAGCAAGCCATCTACGACAGGGCCGCTTCGCGCGACTCCCTGCATGCCAACGTGCAGCCAGCCGATTCCGTTTCCGGAGAAAAGGCCAGCGGGCGCCATGTATTCAGGATGTCGGACGCCACGGAAAACCTCTTGTTCGACAGCCACACGCTTTCCATTGCTCCTTCAACGCGCCTCAAACTCCCCGCCATGCTCACGCCTTCGATGGTCCAGTGGTCGCGCTCGCGCGGAATGACTTTGCAAACACGCCTGAACCTCCATGCCGACTTCACGCGCCAACGCAGTCTTGAGTTTGCGCCGCGCGTGGGCTATAACTTCAAGGAGCGGCAAGTTTATTGGCATCTGCCGTTGAGGCTCAACGTCTTGCCTCGCCATGATGGTTGCTTCACGCTCGAGGCTTCCGGCGGAGACCACATCTATAACGCTCGGCAGGCCGATGAGGTGCGCCAACGTCTGCATGGCATCACCAATTACGATTCGCTGACGAAGGTGTTCGACACCTACGATTTCTCTTATTACCGCGACAACCGTCTTTTGGCCACCTTCGCCTTCTCGCCCGTCGTCGGCCTGCGTCTCAGTGCGGGCTGGCGTCTCCATCGTCGCAACCTCCTGCAATGGAACGAAGTGGCGGCGGCCAATGGCATGGCACGCACGCTGACTGGCTTTGCGCCGCGCCTCTCCGTTAGTTGGACGCCCGCGCTCTATCATTATCGCGACGGCAACGGCCACGCTGTGCCGCTGCGTTCAAAGTGGCCCACCTTTATGGTCGACTATGAGCGCGGCCTCTCCACCTTCAATGCTTCAACGAGTTACGAGCGCATAGAGACCGACGTGCAATACACGCTGCCGCTCTATGCCCTGCGTGCCCTTTATTTTAGAGGAGGCTGCGGATTCTTCACGCGCCGTGGGCCCGACTGCTTCCTTGATTACGACTATTTCCGCAACAACCATCTCTTTGGCAACTGGAACGACGAACTTTCTGGTCAGTTTCAGCTCCTCGATGCCCGCTGGTATAACGAATCGCGCCATTACGTGCGCCTCTCCGCTGCCTACGAGAGTCCCATGATGCTTTTCTCCCGCCTGCGTTGGCTGACGCGAGTGGTGCAAAAAGAGCGTCTCTATATCAACCTCCTCAATGTCGGCACTTTGGGCTATTATAGTGAGTGGGGCTACGGCCTTTCCACCCCCATTGTCGACGTCGCTGGCTTCATTGCCCTTGCCGGTCATAGCCAAACGGGAATCGGTGTGAAATTCGTTTTGCGTCTGGGTGATTGATGATTGCGTGGGGGAGCGGTAGGCACGGGGGATATGCCTTTTCCGTGGCGCGAAGCAACGGCGTTGTGGGCATAGGCAACTTATTCTTTCACCATTACTTATCTTAGAAAATGCCTGGTTCGTCGAAAATCGCAGACAAAAGAGGTAATAAAAAATGCAAAACAGGGGAGGTTATTTCTCTACTGGAAAATTTATCCGTATTTTTGCAGACATTATGATGGCGATTTGCGGAAAAAAGCGACAGTAAAACAGAGGTAAGTAATGTTGAAAGAATAAGTTCCGCAATTTTGCACCTGCATTTTTGAGCTATTTTTGAGCTTATTCGAAGGAGCAATGCGGGCATTGTGACTGAGGATAAGTTCGAAAAGAGCCGAAAAGGCAGGGGAGTATATAAAATATTTCTTGCCAACAGCAAAATTGCGGAAGTTATTTTTTCAACATTACTAAGTGTTGCCCAGCAGGACAAACGTATCTTCTCAGCTCTGCCTCGTTTCCTTCCGTCAATCTCTTGATTTGCCAACGCCTGCCGCCGTTTCCGCCGTGGAATGTGCGTGGGAAGGAAGGCTCTGGCCATTCAGAATGAATCTTACAAATCGCCGTACTGCTCTGCAGACGGCACTCCTATATATAAATATGAAGAATTTGAAATTGGCTCTGCTGCCGGTTCTGCTGGCAATGCTGACAATGGGTTTCGGAGCGTGCAGTTCCGATATGGAATATACCTCTAACGTAGACACGCACGATTGTGCTTTGACGAAGATTACGCTCGGAACGCTCAAGCGTACGCTGCAAGTCACGGCCGACAGCACCTATACCATCACCCTCAATGGAGGATATTACCCGTTGACAATCGACCAGGTGAACAACCGCATCTATAATGTCGACTCGTTGCCAGTGGGCACCGATGTGGCGCACGTGACCTTCGCCACGCTCACTTCTTCGGGCGTGACAACCATCAAATCGCTAACAACGGGCCAGGACACGCTTTTCGCAACCACCGACAGCACTGATTTCACCGTGCCGCGTATGCTCACGGTGAATGCCTACGATGGTTTGGCCAAGAAACACTATGAGGTGAAAATCAACGTACACAAGGAAGAGGCCGACAGCTTCGTATGGAAAAACGTGGTGAATGCCAACAGCCAGTTTGCCGCCTTGCAGGGCGGACACCGCACCCTGGGACGCGCCGATAATGCGTTGCTCGTTTTCGGACACGCCGAGAGCGGGGAACAGGTGCTTGTTGTCGATCCGCTTGGAAATGTGCAGGCAAGCGCTTTGCCCGCAGGTTTTCAGATAGCTTCGGTGGTGGCCGACCCAGAACGCCGTAATTTCTACGCCCTTACTGCCGCTGGACTGGCTCATTCTTCCGATGGCGTGACATGGAATGCCATCAATGCGCCCTCAACTCCCGACGTCCTTCTGGCCGTTGGTTCTGCTGGTATCTACGGAATGAAAGACGGCACCTTCTGTAGTTCTGCAAATGGCGGACAGACCTGGCAGGCCGATGAGGCCGACGAGCCAGACAGCCTTCCCGTCAAAAATCTTGCAGGCACTGTCAATGTCTCGCGCACCGATAGTCGCATGGAGCATATCATCGTTGTCGGACAGACCCAGAAAGGCAAGCCCATCGTCTGGAAACGCGACATCGACTTGACGGGCAC
>OKSW01000296.1_pt1 | contig 21760 bp, 17 predicted proteins | sample 1606351 | NCBI WGS metagenome assembly OKSW01 (sample SAMEA3879565, study PRJEB24766) | human gut metagenome | biome: human-associated habitat; feature: feces | place: USA | collected 1985/1987 | reverse complement strand
AATCTCCTTTATCTATATTATATTAAACAAATTACAATAAGTCAATACAATTCAGAAAATTCAGTTAAACTTACAAAATATATGTCAAATTTTTAGATGAAATGTCAAAAACAGCCTGACGGATACCGATATCCGTCAGGCTGTTACATATGATTGATTTTTAATGTTCCATAATTTTTCCGTACAACTCGGGGCGGCGGTCACGGAACACGCCCCAGCTCTGACGCAGGTCACGGTTCTGCTCGTGGTCTATTACCGCTGTTATAACCGCCTCGTCCGTTCTGTCAGCCTCTGAAACTATCGCTCCCGTAGCATCGGTTATGAATGACGAGCCGTAGAAGGTCAGCGATGAGTCCTGATTCTGATTTTCTGGGGTAGGGTGAACGTACTCTGTACCTATCCTGTTTGCGGCGATAACGGGAACAAGGTTTGCCGCCGAATGACCCTGCATAGCCCTTCTCCAGTGGGGCATCGAGTCGCACTCCAGTATAGGCTCACTGCCGATAGCGGTGGGGTAAAGGAGCATATCTGCGCCCATAAGAGCCATACAGCGTGCCGCCTCCGGAAACCACTGATCCCAGCATATGCCGACACCGATACAGCCGAACTTTGTATTCCATACCTTGAAGCCTGTGTCGCCCGGTGTGAAGTAGAACTTCTCCTGATAGAAATGGTCATCGGGTATGTGGCTCTTACGGTATATTCCCATAAGCGAGCCGTCACAGTCTATCATAGCTATCGTATTGAAAAATGCGTTTCCGTGCTTTTCGTAGAAGCTGACGGGGATAACCGTACCGGTTTCCTTTGCGACCTGCATAAAACGCTTTACGGCAGGATTTTCTTCGGTTTTGTCGGCAAGATAATAGTAATCGTAATTCTTCTCCTGGCAAAAGTACGGAAGCTCGAACAGCTCGGGGAGAAGTATCACATTCGCTCCGTCCGATGCCGCCTGTCTTACCATACGCTCTGCCTTTGCTATATTTTCTTCACGGTCGTCACTGCAGCTCATCTGTACTGCCGCAACCTTGACATTACTTATCATAGGGAGTTTCCTTTCTGACAAATGATGGTATCTGGTGGGTTATGCAATGGATATTGCCGCCGCCGATAAGTATATCACGGGCGTATATCTGTATTATCTCACGGTCGGGGAATACCTTCTGTACTTCACTCTTTGCTCTGAGGTCATACTCTGTATTCTCGCCGCCGAAAGCAGGCATTACCACTGTCTTATTGCCTATATAAAGATTTACATAGCTTGCGCTGAGCGGGCTTACGGTATCTCTTGTAGGCTCGCCGTCAAACAGGTCAAGACCTTCGACTTCTTCCTCGGTCATATATATCGGATTTGGCATAGCGAGCTTTACAACGTCTATCTTTCTGCCGAGTGCGTCTGTGCTGTTTTCAAGCACGTCAAGGCAGGCACGGCACATCCTGTACTGTTCGCTCGTTTCGTCCTCGCACCACGATAAAAGCACGGTGTGGGGAGCGGCGAACACGCAGATATTGTCAACGTGTTCGTTTGTTTCATCGCCCAGTATACCGCCCGGAAGCCATATTACTTTTTTTGCGCCGAGACCCTCGCAGAGATTTTCTTCGATTTCCGCTTTGGATAGCTGAGGATTTCTTCCTGCGCTGAGCAGACACGCTTCAGTGGTAAGAATCGTACCCTCGCCGTCAGCACTTATACTTCCGCCCTCAAGAACGAAGTCGCTGAAGTCGTAAACATCGACATCGAGCATATCGCAGACCTTGCGTGCTATCTTGTTATCCTTGTCCCACGGGAAATAAAGCCCGTCAACAAGACCGCCCCACGCATTGAAATACCAGTCCACACCACGCATATCACCCTTATCGTTCACAACAAACTCGGGGGAAACATCTCTCGCCCACGCATCGTCAGAGGACATCTCGACAACACGGATATGAGGAGGGAGCATTCTGCGTGCGTTTTCATACTGTTCAAATGAGGCAAGAACGGTGACCTTTTCGCTTTTTGCGATGGCGCAGGCAACCTCGCAGAACGCTTTTTTTGCTTTTACTCCGCCGTACTGCCACGAATCCGGCCGCTCGGGGAATATTATTATACAGCCGCTGTGCGAGGAAAACTCCGCAGGCATACGGTAGCCGTCAATGAGCGGCGTTGAGTCGGAAATAATCTTCAAGAAAAGCTCCTTTTTGAACGCTTACAGATCTCTGCCGAGATCGAAAGCCTTTTCGTTTATCTCTATAACCTTTGCGGGTACGCACTTTTCAACTGCCTTTTTCCAAGCATCAAGCTCGATGCCGGGAAGTACCTTTGAAAGAACGCCCATAAGCACAACGTTAACGGCTCTTGCACTGCCGGCTTTTTCTGCGGCTGAGAGAGCGTCAACTGCGATAATGTTTATACCCATAGCCTTTATCTTGTCGATAATGCCGTCGGGATATTCAGCCGCACCCGTGATAACGGGCATAGGGCTTATCTTCTGTGTGTTTGTGATTATTGTACCGCCTTTTTTGAGATATGATACATAACGTGCGGCTTCAAGCTGTTCAAAGCTTACTATCATATCAGCCTGACCCTTTTCGATAACGGGGCTGTATACCTTTTCGCCGTATCTTATGTATGTTACGACAGAACCGCCACGCTGTGACATTCCGTGTACTTCGCTTACCTTAACCTCATAGCCTGCCGTGCCGAGAACACTGCCGAGTATACGGCTTGCAAGAAGTGTACCCTGTCCGCCAACGCCGACTATCATTATTGATTTTGTTTCCATAGCTATATTCCTTTCAGAGCTTATTCCTTGATAGCGTCAAACTTACAGAGCTGTTCGCACAGTCCGCAGCCTACGCACAGGGTATTATCGATAGTTATGCACTTGTCGCCTGAAACCAGTGCGGGACAGCCTATTCTCATACAGGACTTGCAGTTCTTGCACTTGTCGGCATCTATATGGAACGGAGGCTTGTGCTTTACGGTCTTGAGCAATGCGCAGGGCTTGCGTGCGATTATGAGCGAAGGCTCAGCCTTTGCAAGCTCCTCCTTTATAACTCTTTCGGTTTCGGCAAGGTCGCCGGGGTCTACAACTGTAACGCTGTTTATGCCGATAGCGTGAGCAAGTGCTTCAAGGTTAACGGCAGATGCGGGATCGCCGTATATGTTCTTGCCGTTTGCAGGGTTGTTCTGGTGGCCTGTCATACCTGTAATGCTGTTATCAAGGACGATAACGGTAGAATTACTGCGGTTGTATGCAATGTCAACAAGGCTCGTGATACCGCTGTGCATAAATGTGCTGTCACCGATAACGGCTACCGCCTTGCCCTCGTATTCGCCCTTTCTGCCCTTGTTGAAGCCGTGCAGACCGCTTATGCTTGCGCCCATACATACTGTCGTGTCGATCGCACTGAGAGGAGCGGCGGCACCGAGCGTGTAACAGCCTATATCGCCGCTTACCATAACGCCGAGCTTTTTGAGTATGTAGAATACGCCTCTGTGGGGACATCCTGCGCAGAGTACGGGAGGACGAACGGGTATCTCGGCATCAAGAGTCTGCCATTCGTCATTTTCACCGAGAACGACCTGTCTTACTTTGCTCTGGAAGTATTCGCCCTGAAGGGTGAACAGCTCCTTGCCCTTTACGTCAATGCCGTTCTTGCGGCAGTGTGTTTCGATAACATCGTCAAGCTCTTCGATAACATAGAGCGTCTTTACCTTAGCGGCAAAGTCCTTTATCAGCTTTACGGGCAGAGGGTTTACCATACCGAGCTTTAAGTAGCTTGCCTTGTCGCCCAGCGCTTCCTTTGCGTACTGGTAGCAGATACCCGATGTGATAACGCCTATCTCGTCACTGTTCATCTCGACAGTGTTTATGCCCGATGTTTCGGCATAGTCGATAAGGTCAAGCGTACGCTGTTCAACTACAACGTGCTTCTTTATAGCGTTTGCGGGAACCATTACGTTCTTTGCGATATTCTTCTTGTATTCGGGGATAGTGTGGGGGATTCTGTCCGCTGTTGTTACAGCCGACTGAGAGTGGCTTACTCTTGTTGTAAGTCTTAAAATCACGGGAGTATCGAACTTTTCCGAAAGCTCATAAGCAAGCTTTGCGTAGTCCTTGCACTCCTGTGAGTCGGACGGTTCAAGCATGGGAACCTTAGCGCCGATGGCATAGTGGCGTGAGTCCTGCTCGTTCTGTGAGCTGTGCATACCGGGGTCATCGGCTACGGCAAGCACCATACCGCCGTTTACGCCTGTGTAGCTTGCTGTGAAAAGAGGGTCAGCCGCTACGTTAAGACCAACGTGCTTCATAGCACAGAAGCTCCTTGCACCTGCAATGCTTGCGCCTATTGCGACCTCGCAGGCTACCTTCTCGTTGGGCGCCCATTCACAGTACATTTCGTCTTCGGGATATTTTGACGAAAATTCGGTTATCTCGGTGCTGGGTGTGCCGGGGTAGCTCGATATAACGCTGACTCCTGCCTCGTAAAGACCTCTTGCGACCGCCTGATTACCTAACATTAATTCAGACATAAGATGTTTCCTTTCAAAAATGCAGGGACGGCATATGCTGTCCCGTGTGATGATACTGCCTCCGTTATAAATTCCGTGTCGGACGGGGCTGTCGATTTGTATTTGCCTTTATATTATACTACATTTTTGCCGGGATGTAAAGAATTTGTTGAAAATGTGCCGTAACTGCCGAATAAAATCGTTCCTGTACTGGAAATGGTACAGCAAATATGTTATTATATTAACGATAGTAAAAAGCGTATCTCGTTTTACGGAATATATTTTACGGAGGGAAATAAAAAGTATGACACATATCATCACAGGTCCTGCCGGAAGCGGCAAGACAGCCGCACTCTATGAGCTTCTTAAGAACGACAGCCAAAGCAGGATACTTCTTGTTCCGGATCAGTTTGTTTTTGAAAGTGAAAGACGTGTCGCAAAGGAAACCGATGAAAAGACTTCGGACATAAAGGTAATGGGCTTTATGTCGCTGTCCGAAAGCATATTGAAAAAGCACTGCCCTCAGAAAACCTATGCGGATACCACTGCAAAGACAGCCATAATGAGCGGTGCTGTCAGAGGGCTGTGCGGCGATCTTAAGTTTTACGGCAATGCCGCAAGGAAAAACGGCTTTGTAGAGATGTGCCTTTCGGCAGTAAACGAGCTCAAGGCGGCAGGCATATCCGCAGATGAACTGACGAAAACACTGTATTCTCCCGAAAAAAACACGGCTGAACGGCTGCCTGTCCATCTTGCCGAGAAGATAGGCGATATTGCGGCGGTATACAGCGTTTATGATAAAAAGCTGACCGAGAAATATGCCGACAGGCAGGACAATCTTACGCTTGCCGCACAGGTGATAAGAAACGGCGACAGCTTTGACGAAAACACAACGATATATATTGACGGCTTTGACAGCTTCAGCGGAGCACAGCAGAATTTTTTAAGAGCGCTTGCGGATAAGGGTGTGAACTTTGTTGTTGCGCTCTGTACGGACGAAAACAAGGCGGAGGTCTTTGCAACGTGCGACAGGACAGAGCGGTTGTTTGAAAGAGGCAACAGGGAGGATATAAAACATACCCGTCTTTGCGGCAAGGCTCCCCGTTACACTAACGGCAATCTCAAGGCACTGCGTAACTTTTTGCAGACGGGGGTAAAGGATAGCACGGCGGGCAGTGACGGCATAACAATGGCTTATTCGTCCTCTGTCAGCGGCGAGGCTGATTTTGTGTGTGCAAATATCAGAAAGCTGGTACGCAGTGAGGGCTACAGATACTCGGATATTGCGGTGATATGCGCTTCTCCCGCAAAATACAAGGACGCAGTAAATTCGGCGGCGGCAAGGTATGATGTGCCTGTATTCGCCGACCTTCCCGTGCCGATCTCGGAGAAGCCGATGCTGAGATTCTTTGAGGCGCTTCTCAAAGCGGCGGATAATCCTACAGGTACAAATATACTGCGGTATATAAGAAGCGGTTTTGTGCGTCTGCCGTCCGAAAAGAATAACGGCAAGACAGTCCCTATGACGCTCAAGGAAAGACACCTTGTAGAACAGCATCTTATGGAGGAATATGCGGAGTGCTGGGATCTTAAACGCAAGAAGTGGGATAAGCCTATGCCGCATATAACAAACGCATCGGAGCAGAGGGTAGAGGAGATACGAATCGCAACGGTTACACCTCTTGTTGAATTTGCTAAGTCGGTGCGTGGCATCGGAGGCAGGGAGCTTGTAAAGAAGTTTACCGCTTTTCTTTTCGACAAGGTGGATATAAGCGCCGCTATACAGGGCAAGTGTCAGGACAACTCTACAAGACAGCTCCGCTATGTAAAAGAGCTTACTGAGGAATATAACCAGCTGTGGCGTACCGTGTCGGAAATGCTGACATCGCTGTATGAAACGCTTGACGATACTCCTCTTACGCTTGCGGAGTTCTCCGCACTTATACATAGCTGTGCCTCCCGTATCAGCATATCACGCACTCCGAATGTTCTTGACAGCGTGCTGTTCGGAGATCCTGCAAGAACAAGGAGCAGGGAGGTTAAGGCGGTATTTGTGATGGGAGCCGCCGACGGCGCATTCCCCGACATTTATCCCGAGGGCAACAGCGTGTTTACATCTGATGATGTACAGCGTCTTGCCGAAAACGATATTGAACTTGAAAATGACGAGGCGAGATATTCATCGGCGGTGCTTGACGCATATAAGGCTATGACGCTTGCAGGCGAGAAGCTGTTTATCACGTTTACCGGTGAAAAGGAAAACGCATCGGAATACATTGCCGATATAGCAAAGCACTTCGGTGCTGAGCTTATAAACGCAGATAATCTTGACGCACTTTATATGACTGAAAGCGTGAAATCGGCTGAAAAGCAGTATGTCATCAACAATTCCCGCCTGACAGACGGGCAGAAGAAAGCTGTTGAAACCGTGCTTTCGGAAAACGAAAAGGAATCAAGCTCAATCGGTAGGATAAAGGCGGTTATGAGCAATAACAGCGGAAACTCCGACATACACAGGATAAGCGATATTGCGCCGATAGTTTTTCCGCAGACAGCGCTTTCGCCTACGGCAATAGAAAAGCTGAACGGCTGTAAGTTTGCGTATTTCCTGCGCTACGGTATGAACCTTTCATCATCGGCAGGCATTGCGATGAATGCGAGCAACTACGGAAATATAATGCACTATATAATGAAATACTGCTTTGAAAATATGTATGACGGTGCAAGAGAAAACGGAAATCCTCACGTTTCCGATGACAGAATAAAGGGGCTTATCGCAAGTGCGCTTGCGGATTACAGGGAAAAGTATCTGCTTACCGAGGAGAATATGAGTGCAAGGTTCAACACGCTTTATAACGCACTTTCGGTAACTGCGTTCTATCTTATAAAATATATGGCGCAGGAGCTTGAAAAGAGCAGGTTTGTGCCGTCATATTTCGAGCTTAAGCTGGAAAGCGGAAAGAGCGAGAACGGCTTTGACATTTCGCCGTACAGCTTTGACATAGAGCTTGCAGACAAAAGCCGTCAGACGATAACGGTAGGCGGAACAGTAGACCGTGTAGATATAGCGTATAACGATGACAATAGCAGCGGTCAGATAAGAGTAATAGACTACAAGACCGGAAACAAGGACGCAAAGCTGAGCCGTATCTACTACGGGCTTGACCTGCAGCTTTTATTGTATCTTTTCACACTCGCAAAAAACAACGGGGCAAACGGCTTTACGCCGTCAGCCGCACTGTACCATCCGTCCGGAAAAACTTCTCTCAAGGATATAAAAGCGCCGTCTGACGAGCTTAAGAGAGGTATCTGGCTTGACGAGCATAAGGAGAAGGGCTTTGCCGTTGAGGGTACTCAGCAGGAGGAGGAACGCCTTTTATACAGCGGCGTGAAGTTTGAAAGGGACAAGGAGGTCAGCACCAATTTCTATTCCGCTGTGACTATAGCGGGCGATAAGCTGAAAAAGCTCGAAAGCAGGATAGAAAAGGTTGTAAAAGAAAACACCGAACAGGTAAAAAGCGGTATTGTCGATGCAAGACCGCTTGTCGATGACGGAAAGGCATTATCCTGCGAATACTGCGATTTCAAGGATATATGCGGAATGAAACAGAGTTCGTGCGTTGATGTTGGGTCCGCCGAGGCTGTTGAATTCGGTGAGGATATAGTTGTTGCGAAGGCGAAGAAAGGCAAGGGGGATAAGTGATGAAATATACTGACGCTCAGATAAAGGCGATAAATCAGGGCAGAAACCCGGCAATAGTATCGGCAGGCGCAGGAAGCGGCAAGACCGCCGTTCTGACTCAGCGTGTCGTAAGGCTGATATGCGACAAAAGCGAGAATATAGACCCGTCAAAAATCGTTGTGGTAACATTTACGGTAAAGGCGGCGGATGAGCTTAAGGCAAGACTTGACGCTCTTATGAGGCAGAGGATAAACGAGGCCGTAAGCTCCGCCGACGTGAGATTTCTGCGTAACCAGAGAATGAGGCTGAAAAAGGCGAGAATATCAACTATCAGCTCGTTCTGCATTTCGCTGCTCAGGGAGAATATCGACCTTGCCGACAATATATCCGCAGGATTTTCGGTTATAGACGAAACGGCGGGTGACGCACTGAAAAACGATGTGCTGTCGGATATGCTTGAGGATTTTTACGCAAACGGCGACAAGGACGACATAGAAACCGTCGTTGAGAATTATATCGTAAAGGACGACAGCCGTCTGCGTCAGCTTATACTTAATATTCACGCAAAAGCGCTCAATCACACCGACCCTGAAAAGTGGCTCGACCGCACGGACGATCCTCAGATAATGCAGGACATAAAGAAAAAGCTCATCAGCCTTGCGGGAATGTATGCGGAGCGTTTTGAGAGCGAAGCGGCCGGCCTTGACAGCGCAATTGCGGAATATGACGGCGGAACAAAGGATAACGACGGTGCGATAGCGAAGCACAGCGATTATGCACAGGGTATAAAGGACAGCTACGGCAAGGCGGTGATCGCTCTTGTCAAAAACGGTTTTAGTATAGACGATACCGTAAAGGGCTATATCGCCTCGTTCCCGAAGGAACGTGCGCCGCAGGACAGAAGTGCGGAAAAGCTGGTAAAAGCCCACAGGGAAGGCGTAAAGAGTATATTTGAGAAATATTTTATAAAGACCTGCGATAAGATAACCTCGTTTGAAAGCGACCTGGCGAAAAGTCTGCCTGCCGTTACTGCGCTTAAAAATCTTGTACTGCGCTTTGACAAGGCGTACAGTGCCGAAAAGCAGAGGCGTAACTGCGCCGATTTTTCGGACGCTGAAAGAGGAGTATATCGTATGCTCTGCGAAAACGGCGAAAAGGTCCGTGAAAGGTCGGGCTTCAGCCTTATCATCGTTGACGAGTTCCAGGACAGCAACGAGTTGCAGTACGAAATATTCAAAATGCTGACCGAGAACAAGCAGGGGCTGTATTTTGTCGGAGATATAAAGCAGTCGATATACGGCTTCAGAGGGGCACAGCCTTCTGTATTCTCGGCTATCTGCAAATCGGACGATTTCGACAAGCTGCCGCTGAACGAAAATTTCCGCAGTGACAGGTGCGTTATTGACGGAATAAACACGCTGTTTGACAGAATGATGACAGAGGAGAACGGCGGTGTTGATTATGCGGAAAACGGCAGACTTATCTGCGGACTTGAAAAGGACAGCGACAGCCCTATAGCAAACGAGGATAAGACGGAGGTCTGCATTGTTTCGGAGAAAGACAGAAAGAACGCAGTCGTTACCGAGGCGGCGTACATTGCGGCAAGAATAAAGCAGATGATAGCACAGGGCTATAAGGTCGGCAGTGACAAGCGACCCTGTACCGAGGACGATTTTGCAATCATCATGCGTTCACCTAAAAACCGCATTGCCGACTATGTCAATGTTCTCACCGCTAACGGACTGAATGTAACGTATAATCAGAGGGCGGTTCTGCTTGACCGACCTGAAATAAGGCTTATGCTGTCGCTTCTTAAGGTCATAAACGATCCGTATAACGACACCGAGCTTGCAAAGGTGCTTATGTCACCGCTTTATTGCTTTACAGCCGATGATATGGCACGGCTCAGGACAGGAACATTCGGCTTTGATATAAGCAAAATCAGGGCGGAGTGTGCCGATGAACTTGAAAAATATTGTCTTGGTACAAAGGAAATTGTCGGAATGAAGAGAAAACCTCTTTACAGCTGTGTTATGCAGGCAGTGAGAGGTTACGATACATCGGAATACGAAAAACTCCACGAACTTACAAAGGATATAAAGCCCGATGCTAAATGTGCCGGATTTGTAAACGACCTTGACAGCTTCAGAAATGCCGCAACCGCTTCTTCGCCTCAGGAGCTTATCCGCAGTATATATGACCGTATTTCTGCCGATGAACTGCTCAGTGTCGGTGATGATCCGGCAACACGTCAGGCAAACCTTGAACTGCTCGTTTCATACGCCCGTGAGTATTCGGACTATAAGGACGGCGGAACGCTCGGTGACCTTATTTTCAACCTCGAGAATATGGGCGGTCTTACTGCGGCACAGACGGCAGGCGGACACGGAGTAAAGATAATGTCAACGCATATGTCAAAGGGACTTCAGTTCCCCGTTGTATTTGTCGCAAACTGTGCATCGTCATTCAACGATGACGACTACACGGGCGATGTTGTGATAAGCGAGGAATATGCGGTAGCGTCAAAGAGTGTTGATATTTCCACTATGAGCAAAATCCAGTCACCTGCATATCATGCGGCGGCGCAGGAGGTAAAAAAACAGCTTGCGAGCGAGGAGATGCGACTGCTGTACGTTGCGGCGACCAGAGCCGAAAACAAGCTGATATTCACCGCCAATATTTCAAAGGCGTGTGATGAATATATGTCTGTGCTTGACGTAAACAGGGCAGGAAAAAAGGTCGGGAAGTGTAACGGAAGCAGTTATCTTTCGTGGCTTATCAAGGCACTGTCAGCCGAGTGCGATAAGGTAAACGATATGCAAAGCGGTATAATCGACTACGGCGATGTAAGATATATCTTTTATCCGCTTGCATACGGAGGCGATGAACACAGCCTCACAATTCCTGCACTTAATACGGGGGCGGAAAATGCCGATGAATATACAGATGATAAAAATAACGACAGCACCGACATTGCCGTTGACGAACAGTTCAGAAGCGAGCTTGAGAAAAAGCTCAATGCGGCATACGCATATGAGCCGCTGACGAAAATTTCCGCAAAATTTACAGCTACCGAGCTTGCGGCTAATCTCAGAGAAAAAAACGGCGAGGAAAACTACGGCCTGTTTATTGGAAAGCCTTCATTCCTAACCGAAAACAATACGGGCAAACTCAGCGGAAAGCGCCGTGGCGACGCATATCATAAGCTGATGGAGCATATACCTTTTGAGAAAATACTCAGCGAGGACGAAATCAGTGACTATATCAAAAACAGTACCGCAGGTTTTCTTGACAAGGCGGAGCAAAACAGCATAAACGCAGGCGATATAGCGGGATTCTATGGAAATGACGTTGCGAAGCGTATTGTGAAGGCGGATAAGAACGGAAAGCTGTACAGGGAGTACCCTATTTTCCACAGGCTTGACACGCAGTGCTACGATCCTGCAATATTCGGGGCGGACAGCCGTGAAATGCTTGAGGGCGCAGAGCCTTATGTACAGGGTATAGCCGATATGTTCTTTATTGAAGATGACGGTATAGTGCTGGTCGATTACAAGACAGACAAAACGGACGATGAGCAGAAATACAAGGACGATTATAAGTTACAGCTTGATATATATAAAGAGGCACTGGAGAAGGAATTTTCCGTGCCGGTAAAACAGATGATAATATACTCGTTTACGCTCGGACGTTTCATTGATCTTGAAAAACCGGAGGAAAACAAATAATGCAGTTCAACAAAACGCCTGCTACCATAAAACAGCAGATCGAGATACTGAGGCAGAGAGGCTGTATAATAGATGATGAGGAGTATGCAAGGAAGTGCCTTACAAATATCAACTATTACCGGCTTGCCTATTACTTTGCGCCGTTTCTGGAGCGTAAGGGCAAGTACAGGGACGGTACAACTTTTGAGCAGATAATGAAGGTCTATGATTTTGACAGGGTACTGCGCCGTATGCTGATGACCTATCTTGAGGAAATCGAGATCTCAATGAGGGCGATAATTTCAAATTATCACGCTATGAAGTACGGGGCGCTGGGCTATCTCAATGCGTCCGGATTTGATCCGCATCATAACCATCAGGCGTTTTTGTCGAAGATAGAGCGGCTTATCGAGGCAAACGAGAACGAGGAATTCGTAAAGCACCACAAGAGAAAGTACGGCGGTATAATGCCGGTGTGGGCGGCTGTAGAGCTGTTCAGCTTCGGAACGCTGACATATTTTCTGATAGATATGAAGTCGGCGGATAAGAAGGATATGGTTTCACAGCATTTTGATCTTAACTACAGAACGGTAGAGGACAGAATGCTGTGCCTGTCAGATCTCAGGAACGTGTGCGCTCATTATACGAGATTATATGAGAATCCGTTCCCGAATGCGCCGAAAAGCTCGGATGGGCTTGGCTTTGAGCCTGACAATACGCTTAAATCCTATATGGCGGTGGCAAGGTCGCTCTATCCCGATAAATACAAGTGGGAAAATGAGTTTATACCTGCGGTTGCCAATCTTATTGACGAGTACGGGATGATAGATTATATGAGCGGATACGGGTTTAAAAAGAAAACAACGTAATGATAAAAAAGCGGAGCGTGGGTTTCACGCTCCGCTTTTGTTGTTATATTTATATATCCAGTGTCTTAAGATATGCTCTGAAATCCTCGCCTATCTCGGGGTGATTCAGTGCAACCTCAACACAGGCCTTCATTATGCCGAGCTTGTTGCCCATATCATAACGTGTGCCGGTGAAGTCAACGCCTACCATACCTTCGCTTTTTGCAAGCTGTTTCATAGCGTCGGTAAGCTGATATTCGCCGCCTGCGCCTGTCGGGAGGGTTGCGAGAATATCGAATATCTTAGCAGGAAGGACGCATCTGCCAAGTATGGCGAAGTTTGAGATCACTTCCTCGGGCTTGGGCTTTTCAATCATATCCGAAATGCTGTAGAGGTTGTCTTCAAGCGGTTTTACGTCAAGCGTGCAGTATTTCAGCACAAGCTCAAACGGAACTTCCTTCATACTTACGACAGCCTTGCCGTACTTCTCGTACGCTCTGCAGCACTGTGCCGTGCATGGATCGTCACCGATTATAACATCATCGCCGTAGATAACTACGAAGGGATCGTTTCCGACAAACTGCTTTGCATACATAACAGCGCCGCCTGTGCCGTTCTGCATCTGCTGGCGGACATATGTGATGTTCTTGCCCATTTCGGCAATGTCGCATACTACCTTGTAGAATTCTGTCTTTCCGCCTGCAAGGAGCTGAGCCTCAAGATCGGGCTTGCGGTCGAAGTGATCCTCGACCTCCTGCTTGCCTCTCGACAGAACTATCAGTATCTCGGTTATGCCTGAGTTTATGACTTCCTCAACGATATACTGTATAGCGGGCTTGTCGACAATATTCAGCATTTCCTTCGGAATAGCCTTACTTGCGGGGAGAACTCGTGTTCCGAAGCCTGCGGCGAGTATTACTGCCTTTTTAACTTTTTCCATTATTGGTACCTGTCCTTATTCTGATGTATTCCCTACCGTTTTTTTCTTCATATCCACATATAATATAATTTGCAGACGCAATGGGAATTACGCCTGCAATTATTATTTTAAGCGTCAACGCTTATATTCTGTTTTGTAAAATTACTTGATAAGTGCTTCGTAAGCCTTGAGCAGCTTTGTAAAGCAACCGATAGCGTAGAAGTCGCCGCTTATAGCCTTTGCAACGAAATCGTACTTGCCGTTTACAACAGCAACAACGTCAGCGATGGGCATATCTATATGTACATCGTTGTCGATGTAGCCCCAGGGCTCTACTGTTACCTTACCGTCATCGATAAGAATATAAATGTAGAATTCCTTCTCGCCGTAAGCCTTGATCTCTATAGCAATCTTTTCGTTTACCTTTGAAACGTCCTTCTTTGCGAACTTTTCTCTTACCATATCTGCAAGAGCGAACTTGTCGGGTTCTGCGGGAGCAGCCTTCTTAGCTTCCTTCTTAGCGGGCTTAGCGGGAGCAGCCTTCTTAGCGGCAGGCTTCTTAGCAGCGGGAGCGGCCTTCTTAGCGGCAGGCTTCTTTGCAGGTGCCTTTTCAGCGACCTTTTCAGCAGCCTTTTCAACTGTCTTTTCAGCAACCTTCTCAACTGCCTTTACGGCCTTTACGGCATCTGCTTTTACCTCAGCGGCAGCCTTTACAGCTTCAGTCTTTACAGCTTCAGCTACGGGAGTCTTAGTTCCTGTCGTATTTGTCTTCTTAGTAGCCATTTCACTTAGATCCTTTCTGTATTTGCTGCCTGTCGGCAACAAGTGTGCGGGGTTTGTTTCCCTCTATTGCATATAATACCATATACATTTGGAAAAAACAAGGGCTTTTATTGTCTTTTCGCTTTTCTTCACAAAAAACAGAACAAAATCATACAATATGATAGCAAAAATGTAGCGGATAACAGCGTAATATGCGTTTTAAGGTGATTAATCGGTATTTTCAAAAGGTTATACACGATATTCATAAAGCATACATACGTCATACGGCGCAGATATAAATTCCTGAGAAAGCGTGGTAAACGAATATGAAACTTATTATACTCGGCGGAGATGTCCGCTTACGTTACACAGCCGACAGGCTGAGCAGAAAGCACGAGGTGTATACCTACGGGCAAAGCGATCGTGATATGCTTCCCGACGGGAAGTGCGATGCCGCCGTGCTTGGTATCCCTGCAAGCCGTGACGGCATAAACATAAACGCTCCGCTATGCGATGAGCCGATACCGCTTTCACTGCTGACGGTATTGCTAAAGCCGCACGGTATAGTTATCGGCGGTATGATAACTCCTGCGGTGAAAAATTTCTGTGCAAAAAACGAGCTTTTCTGCGAGGATCATTATGCCGATGAGGCGGTGATGCTGAGAAATGCGGTGCCTTCGGCTGAGGGTGCGCTCGCTGTCGGGATAAACGCAACGCCTATACAGATGCTCGGTCAGAAGGTGCTTATACTGGGCTTTGGCAGAATCGCCTCACAGCTTGCGCTGTATCTTACGGCGATGGGCTGTGAGGTTACAGTAGCGGCAAGAAGCCGTGAAAAACGTGCAAAAGCCAGAATGTCGGGCTGTCACGCCGTCGGCTTTGACGCACTGTGTAACACTCTGCCCGAGGCAACGCTGATATATAATACAGTGCCGTGCGCCGTGATAGGCGAAAGCGAGCTTTCGGCATTTGACAGCGAAGCCGTTTATATCGAGCTTGCGTCTGAGTGGGGCATTGATAAGACGGCAATGAAAAACTATGACGGCAAGGCAAGGATAATAAGGGCAGGCGGTCTGCCGTCACGGACAGCGCCTGTGACCGCAGGAGAGATAATAGCCGACTGCGTGGAGGAAATACTTGAAACTTATATTGACAAGAAGAACAACTGCGATAAAGAAAGGGGCGGTAACCGTGAGCCGTGAGCTTGACAGTTTACTTTGCGGAGTAAAAGTCGGATTCTGTATGACGGGTTCGTTCTGCACATTCTCTAAGGCATTTTCGGCGATGGAGGCATTGCGTGACGCAGGCTGTGATATTCTTCCGGTAATGTCGCTGAGTGCAGGAACTGTCGATACCCGTTTCGGCACTGCGCAGGAGCATATAAAAAGGGCGGAGAATATCTGCGGAAAGCGTGTCATAATGTCTGTTGCGGACGCAGAGCCGATAGGCCCTAAAAGGCTGACGGATATAATGATTGTCGCTCCGTGTACGGGAAACACGATGGCAAAGCTCGCAAGAAGCATAACCGATACTCCTGTCACTATGGCGGTAAAAAGCCACCTCAGAGGAGCAAGACCTGTGCTTATCGCCTGTGCGACAAATGATGCGCTTGCAGGGTCGCTTAAGAATATCGGATTTCTTATGAACTGCAGGAACTATTACTTCGTTCCGCTCGGACAGGACGATCCGCTGAAGAAGCCTTGTTCACTTGTGGCGGATTTTTCGCTGATACCGCAGGCGGCAGGTGCGGCACTGGAGAATAAACAGCTTCAGCCTGTGCTTATATAGCGGTTGACACGTTTCTTTTCTTGTCGTATAATTGTTTTAATAAAAGCGGAGGTTTACAAATGAGAAGAAAAGACCGTGAAATAACCGACAAGAATGAGATAAGGGATATTATCGGCCGTTCAAAAGTAATACGCATTGCTTTTACGGGAGAGGAGTATCCTTATGTACTGCCGTTCAACTTCGGATATGAAGAAAAGGACGGCAGAATGTACTTTTATATACACACTGCCACCGAAGGCAAAAAGAACCGACTTTTAGACGAGAACAACAAAGTCGCTTTTGAACTTGACAACTGCCGTGATTATGTCGAAGGCAGTATAACAAGTCTTTATGAAAGCGTTGCAGGCTGTGGTGTAATGACGGAAATAACCGATATGTCCGAAAAGCTGTCCGCACTTGGCTTGATACTTAAGCAGTACGGAGAGAAAATCTATAAGCCCGACAGCTCATGCGCATCAAGGACGAGGGTATACCGCCTTGAAGCAAAAGAGGTCAGCGGAAAGGCAAACAGGGGCAAATGAGCAACATAACCTTTGATATGCCTATAGACCGCACCGTAACGGTGATAACGGACGGCAGGAATATAACGAATATCGTTTTCGATATGAATATACCCGACCGCCCAGACCCGATATGCGAAAAGGCTAAGGAACAGTTCTTTGCGTATTTTGACGGAAGGCTGAAGGAATTCTCCTTGCCGTATGACATAAGCGGCATCGGCACGCCGTTTTTCAGAAGCATACTCACTGCCGTGCAGAAGATACCATACGGTGAGCGTGTAACATATATGCAGACGGCTGAAATGGCAGGGAGCAAGGCTGTCCGTGCGTGCGGTTCGGTGCTGAAAAGAAATCCGCTCCCGATACTGATACCGTGTCACAGGATAGTCCCTGCAAGCGGCGGCATAGGCTGTTATATGGGCACGCAGGGGATAGATATAAAGAAGTTTTTACTTGAAACAGAGGAGAAGTATAAATGATCGAGCGTGAAAAACTGCTTGTTGAGCTTGAAAGCCTTTCGGAAGAAAAGTTCCGTGTTTTCAACGAGAAGATAGTGCATACGAGCAAATACAGAGTGATAGGTGTGCGTATGCCCGACCTTAAGGCTATCGCAAAGGAGCATAGGGCGGATTATAAGGAGATTTTCGAACTGCCGTATGACAGCTTTGAAGAAATAATCATAAAGGGTGCGGCTGTCGGTTTTGCCGACGCTCCGCTGTGCGAAAAAGAGCCGTATATTATACGCTATGCCGAGATGATAGATAACTGGGCCGAGTGCGATTGCTTCTGCTCCTGCATCAAGGTAAAAAAGAGTGAAGAGGACGATCTGCTCCGTCTTGCCGAAGGGCTGATGTACAGGAAAGAAGAATTCGTTTCCCGTGTCGGAACAGTTCTTATGTTCTCGAAATTTTCCGATGAGCCGACCGTAAGAAAAGCGCTCACAATATATGACAGGCTTCCCGGCGGTGAATACTATCGGGATATGGCGGTGGCGTGGGGTATATCGGTGTACTGTGTAAGGTATCCTCAGCTTATCGTGAAATACCTTGAACACAGCCCGATAAGCATTGCTGTCAAGCTGGCGGCGGCGCAGAAGATAAGGGACAGCAGAAGGATAAGCGATGAAGTAAAGCGCAGAGTGACCGATACGGTAAACGCTCAGAGATAACTTTACCCCGGTGCAGGTTGCGTCGGGGCTTTTTTTCGGCACAAACCATAATATACAGATGTAATCACTCTGATTTTTTATTGTAAAATAGTCTGTTGTGTGCTATTATAGATATTGGTTATATTGTAGGAGGTCGGCTATGATAAATACTACTTACAAAGCACCGGAGATTACAGTCATAATATTTTATCCACGGATAAAGCACGGAAAGGGCGGTGAGTTATGATGCCGCCGTTATACAGAATAGCGGAAATATGCGTTTATTCACTGCTGAATTTCCTGCCGTTTATGGCGCTTGCACTTTATCCTTTCCGTTCAAGGCTTCGCTTTTCTGCGAAAATCACGGTCTGCATTATTGTTGTTATATCGTTTATCCAGATGGGGCTTGGGCTGTGGGCGGCCTTCTTTTCGGGAGGGAAGGCGGCGCTTGCGAGTGTGGTAAGCACTGCGGTGTATGTGGTTTTCTATTTTATTGCGGTTAAAGTAAATTTCGGCAAGGCGCTGTTCACCTTGCTTATGATCTCAAACACGGCGAATTTTGTCGTGGCGGCATCAAAGTGCATAGAAGGGAAAATCTTTCCCGAGATGGCAGTACAGCCGTACCGCTGGTCGTTCTCGCTTATAATGCTGGTTGTGCTGGCGGTGGTGTGGATACCGCTTTTCATCTACACAAAAAAGGTGTATACTCCCGCAGTTGAAAAAGAGCCTACAGGTATCGAGTGGCGGTATCTGTGGCTGATACCTGCGACCTTCTATCTGATATGGTACTATATGCTCTATAACAACAACGGCAAATCCAGCCTTGAAACTGCGCTTGACACAGGCAACGCTGTGTTCCTGCTGTTTATAAACGTGGGAGCCGGCATAGTGTATTATGTTATAGCGATGCTGATAAACGAGCAGGAGAAGAACATAAGGCTCAGCGACAACAACCACCGCCTTGCGATGCAGAACCTGCAGTACGAAAATCTGCAGGATAAGATAGCGGACGCAAGACGTGCAAAGCATGATGTGCGTCACCATATCTCGCTTATGCAGGAATACGTCAGAAACAAGCAATACGGGGAGCTTGAAAAATATCTTAACAGCTATCAGCAGAGCCTGCCCGACGATACGCTTATCAGCTTCTGCGAGAACAAGACGGTGAATGCCGTAATGCTGTATTTTGCTCAGGTGGCGAAAAACGAGGATATTGATTATGATGTAAAGGCGGTCATCCCCGAAAATATCTCTGTTGACGAAACGGATCTGTCGGTGCTGTTCGGCAACCTTATCGAAAATGCAACAGATGCCTGCAAGGAGGAAAGCGGCGATAACAGAAGAATAGTAATAAGGGCAATGACGGACGAAAATACTCTTTGCCTCGGCATAGACAATACTTTTACCGGTACGCTTAAAAAAGACCTGAGCGGAGTGCTGTTTTCATCGAAGCACAAGGGCTTCGGCATAGGTGTGGAATCGGTAAAGAGCATTGCGGAAAAGTACGGCGGTACATATTGCGCAGAGGTAAAGGACGAGATGTTCATGTCATCGGTACTGCTTAATCTGAGGACATAAAAATACGGCTGTGATGAAACGTGAAGTTCATCACAGCCGTTGTTTTATGCTTATTTATCAGCTAAGCTCAATCTCGGCAAGTTCAACGTTGATAGTCTTTGTGGTGTATCTGCCTGTTGCGCCTGCTCTGTAAACCGTAAGCTCAACGGTGTCGCCTATGTTAAGCTCCGCAATGATATTCTGTATATCTGTTACGGAGGTGACCGCTGTGCCGTTTACCTTTGAGATTATATCGCCGACCTTAAGGCCGCTCTTAGCTACGGGCATATCCTTTGAGATATATGTTACATATACGCCGCCGCTTTCAAGTCCCTGCATATATGCGCTGTATTCGCTTATTTCCTCGCCGTTTATGCCAAGACCGGGACGGTTCGTAACATAGCCCTTTGTCATAAGGTCATTTATTACAGGCTTAGCCTCGTTTATGGTAATGGCGAAGCCGATGTTATCTATAGACGCTGATGTGTTGGATACCAGCTTGTAGTCGATTATACCGATAACGTTGCCGTACATATCGAAAAGTCCGCCGCCGCTGTTACCGCTGTTGATAGCCGCATCTATCTGTATTGTGCTTGTGCCGTATGCGCTGTTTGAAGCGGAGGCTCTGCCAAGACCGGATACGATACCCTTAGTAAGAGAGTTGAGTAACTGCTTGGGGTTGCCGAGTACGCATACATCCTGACCTACTCTTACAGTGTCCGAGTCACCGAGCGTTGCATATTCAAACGGATCGTCACGGCTGATCTTCAGCACTGCAAGGTCTGAATAGGTATCACTGCCGACTACTGTAGCCTCATATTCCTTTGTGTTATCGGGGTTCTTGTAATCGGGAGCGACTACTGTCATTTTATCCGCACCCTCTACAACGTGTGCGTTTGTGATTACATAGCCGTCAGAAGTAAATACAACGCCACTGCCGCTGCCGTATTTTACAGGCTCGGCATAGCCTGTCTGGCGCTGATAGTTATATACCAGCACAACAGTGTTCTTTACCTTTTCGTAAAGTTCCTCTGCATTCAGAAGCGTGCTGTTTGAGCTGTCGTTTATCTTGCTTTCGTCAAGGGGAGCGGCTGTCGCCGTGCTTGAGGTGTTGAGCGTTGTTGACGGTGCGGCGATTGTGCTTTCTGAGCCGCTGTCAGCCGATTCGCCCTGAGATGTACCGTCAGACGAGCTTGCAAAGGGAATGGTGGCATTTATACTGTTGCCGAGTACCGTTCCGGCAAATCCTGCGCCGCCGCCGACTACCAGAGCCGCCGCAATGATACCTGCGACCAGTGCGCCCTTGCCGTTCTTCTTAGGCGGCTTGTTTGCACCGGGAGCAACGTGTATGTTGTTTGCGCCCGTATTGTTTGCACCGGTATTGTTTGCACCGGTATTGTTTGCGCCGTTTGCGTAGTTGTAATATGAGTTGTACGCATTCTGCTGTGCGTCATAGGAGCTTGTGTAGGAAGAACCTGCATTATAGCCGCTTGCATTTGCAGATGAGTCTGTCTGTGAATTGCCGGCGGTCGAGAAGCTGTTCTGTACCTGCTCGTTTTCGCTGTTCATGTTGTTCATGTTGTTCATATCATTGCGTTCAAATCCGTCTGTCATATCTATCGTCCTTTCACGCCCGTAGGCTTTATTGTTTTTTGACTATGGCTAAAGTATACTGTTCATATGTGAAAAAGTTGTGATACAGCCTTGAAGTTTGATAGATAATTGATTTAATTGTATTTTTATTTCAAGTGAAAAAATGCACGGTTATATGGACAAAGTGTTTAAAGTGTGATAGAATAGCATCGGAATGCAAATTATATTGCTTATAAAAAGGGGGAGCATATATGTTTTTCTTCAAAAAGAAAACTGCCGGCAATGACACCGCAGACACGCCGCTTAAAAGAAAAGCGAAAGCTATGCCTATGACAAAGAAGGTGCAGTTCTGCTACATAAAGCCCGATGAGCTGAATATGCTTTTAAACGGTGATATAAGCTCGGTGCTGACGCTTGAACCTGTGAATTATTATGCGGAGAAAAGCCGCTACTGGCTGTGCGTTTTTTATTACACGGAGGACTACAGCGAGATAATTATGCGTTTTGAGCTTTATGAAAACGACAGAAAGACAACGGCTACCGATTATTATGAGATAAATAAGGAGCTGTATTCAAGGATATTGCTTAAGTTCGGGCAGAGGGTATAGGTAACGGGTGCGGATTATCATAATCCGCACCCGTTTGCTTGTAGAAAAAGTTTTTGTCTTATGTGCTTTTGCTATATCGTTTGGTTCTGACTATGATAGCAAGCTACCGATAGTTCTTTTTGCGAGATAGCACTTCTCGGGTTCGCTATTCGAA
>OKSW01000265.1_pt1 | contig 22894 bp, 24 predicted proteins | sample 1606351 | NCBI WGS metagenome assembly OKSW01 (sample SAMEA3879565, study PRJEB24766) | human gut metagenome | biome: human-associated habitat; feature: feces | place: USA | collected 1985/1987 | reverse complement strand
GTACGCCACGAAGGGGATGTCGAAGCTGATCGAGAACTACCTGCGTAAGCAGCTGCGCGTCCCTGCGCACTACATCGAGAGCATGAAGCACATCCAATATCTGCCGCGCAAGGGGGATTGCGTGGCGAGGATGATGGAGGGGTGAGATACGGAGAAAGGGGCCGTTTGGCCCCTTTCTCTTAAGTTTGGCTTGAGATTCTTGCCCACATCTTCGTGCCCGTAGATTATCTTTGCACATTGTAGGATTTGCAACGGGAATTATTATTGCTTGGCAGGAACGGCTGTGTAAATGTTGAATCACGTTTGGTCGACCTGCGCAATTCCTATACAACAGAAATCTGTGATAGCCCACCTTGCATAAATAGAGCCTCGGTGTGCTAGTATTGGGGCGCTAAAGAAATTTCCCTCGCCTATTCTTCTTGCGCTCTCCCTGGAGAATACTTCACAATTGTTCTCTGCGTGGGTTCAATAAGCTGCTTGGATTCCGACGTCAAGTTTCCGTCCTCGGTCAAGATTGAAGTGTCAAGAATAGCTTTCACGGCACCAGCCACTGATAGGCACATAGCAATCTCTTTTTTCTCGTCCTCAGTGTATAGTTTTACATCGGGACCTCTTGACCGGATAATTTGTTCCATCCGGAGTACCATCGGTTCAAAAACTACATCAAGTTTCAGAAGTAACCGTTCAAACATCGTAGCCCGCATACGAATACCATTGCAAAGTACCCGCGCAGCTTTCATTTCCTCACGATATTCCCTTGCCTTTGCCAGATTGGAATAGGCATCATCCTTGTTTTTGCTGGCTTTCGCACCTAGAATGAATCCCATGACTGCTAACGCAGGAGCGGCGACTAGACCACCAAGTACACCTGCGCCTCCGGCGATTCCCAATCCGCCGATCACCTTTGCACCACCGCCGAGGAAAGCTAGCGTGGCATTTTTTGCTGCAATACCACTTAGTGTTGCAATAGCTGTGCCTGTCGTCGCGCAAGACCCCAGTGCCATAACACCACTGTATGCGCCAAAGGCGGCAAGAGCACCAAGAGCGCTACCACCAGCCAAGCCACCAGCCAGCGATGAAGCCATCTCGCTGAGTTGCCTTAATTCCGCTACGCCTTGTTCGTCAATTTTAAATGTTTGATACTCTGTCAATCCCGCTGAATCCTTAACGAGTTCAACATTTTTCAATTTTCCAAAGCTCTCTACGAATGACGCAATACTGTGATTCAACACATATACTTTCTGTTCACCCAATGCTGTAATGGCATCGCCACTTTTTTTGCGGCTAGATTCAATTTCTGCAGTAGCCCGCTCACAAATATGATTTGCGGATTCATTCGTATCATTAGCATCCTTTTGGTCTACTCCAGCCTTGATAGTCTTTCCGATGCCCAGACCACTAAACAGAGCGATTACACCAAAAGCCAAAAAAGGAATCGGCATTGCTATTCTCCTCCCATTACATCAATTTCCGAAATGCTTGTCTCCAAATTCTTTGACATTAACTCGACTTGTTTATCAATTTCCTTGAGCCGTTCATTAATCTTATCGTATCCCCAACCGCTCTCGGTTTTCAGCCATGTTTGCTGGTTGGTAAGTAAAAGAATTGTATCTGCGGTATCTTCGAACTCTGTAACAAGATTCTTGTTGATATTCCATATCTTCGCCAAATGCCGCACCACTTTTCGCTCTGCCGAGGTATATATTTTATCCGCATATCCGAGATTAATCAATGTCCACAGAAGGTTGGCCTGCACGGTCGGCCCTTTTTTCGCCCCTGAAAACATTGCCGGTCCATGGAAAGCATGTTCGGTTGAAGCTCGGCTTAAACTCGAGTACGATCCAAGATCATCCACAATTCTATCAATCGCGGCGATAATTCGTGCGGAATTATCGCCGCGCTCTACGGATATGCTTGCGCAATCGTAAAGCACTTCTTCTTTCAATGACTCGTTAATATTCATTTCCTGATATACTTTGTTCAAAAGTGCTTCTTCAGCTTCATCGCATGCTCCATCTACCTTTATGAAAAGTGTGCATATCTTCAAAATGGCCAGCCTTTCTTTGTCATTGGTTAAATGTTCCATAAGCTATTCCCTCCTATAACCTGTCGTTAAAAGCGGAATGTACCACCATTTTCTAAAAACGGACAAAGGTCATCTATATTTTTTATCGGTACGTTTTTCCCTAGCGACTCTGTAATGCGGTTGGCACTTGCAATAACGCCATCCGCATCTCCAACATTCAGTGCCCCCTGTATGCCGTCAAACGCATCTTTGAACTCCTGCATGCTCGCAGCTAAATATTCGTGAATGACCGCCTCTATTTCAGCGCGATAAGCTTCGATTAGTTTTATCTGCTGCTCACACTCTTGTTCAATACGGACGCGAGTTTCCGCAGCGAGTTTGGCGTCCTTTAAGGCATTTACTAACTCGCTATAGCTGGCAGAAGCTACCGCATAGCCGACCATGCCGCCAATCAACCCTCCTACCACAGGGATGGGGATTGCTGCTTGTCCGATGGTCGCCCACAGGGCAGATGAAAACATTCCTGTGCCTTGCGCACCCAAATCCTCCAAACACTTCACACCATCTATTTCTCCAGAAAAATAGCGGTGCATTGTATCGCCAACGCTGATTGTCAACGTTACCAAAGCCACAGGGAGCCCCGTTCCAGCGAGATTACGCAGTGTTTCGGACCTTGCATTTTGCATCAATCCTTTCACGGCAGATCCAGCAAAGCCTGTTCCGTACCCTTTCGCGGCTGCAACAGCGGTATCTTTTTCAACATCACACATCGCATCCTCTGGCGTTTTTTCATCCCGTATTACAGCTACGACATTCTGAACGATAGATACACTACCGCCAACAAGCGCACCATACTTGGCAGCTTCTACACCTGCGTGGTGCGATACTTTCGCAATGTCTTTTGCTATAAACCGTAACGGATTTGTACGAGCCTCAAGTGCTTCCTTACTGGTCAGTTTTCCTTTGCGAAGTCCGTCCTTCCGCCTTTGAAGTCGTTCCAACTCCCGGCGTTTCTGTTCGGCAAGACTTGTATTTCCGCACTTTTCAGCATGCTGAATTTGCTCTTTTGTACGGCTGATACTACTCTCAAATCGTGCAGCAACATCATCGTAATAGTCGGCCGGAATCTCTACGGGAACCTCATTGTCAAAATACTTGTCAAACTTTTGACTTATTAGCCTCTGGTGGCATTGCTGCGCGTTCCTGCCTACATATTTTAGTTGGCGTCCTGTCCCGTCAATGTAACCCCCGTCCCCAGTCACTGCTGCAATATCATATAGCTGCTCGTTGGTCCCGCCGATGGTATGACCTTTGCCGTCCGGCTGGCGAGTCATGTCATCTGTGCGAGTTATATGAGAAGATGTCTTGCCATCAATTACCGCCTGTGCATTCTCTCGAGCAGTCGTTGCAATCTCAGCAGAAAATCCGGCTTGCTGTTTCACATTTTGCTCTGCAAATCCAGGATTGACGTTGTTCTCGGAAACTGTTTTCAGCCCTTTCGACAGAACTTGTCCGGAAGAATGATCCTTACCGGTGTATCCTACAGAAAATTCCTTGACTGCATTACCGTATCGATTCACAGTATCTGTTGTAGCACCTAGGACAGCCGCACTCTGCGTATCATGTTGATGCCGCTGCTTCTTTCTCTGCTCATCAGGGTGAGCGGTATTCTCACTCACTATCTCGTCCCTCTTTTACTTGTGTTTTTTCTTTTCCTGTGCTTTTTTTGCAAGTTTCATTGCTACGACCGCTGCCGCTGTTGCCGGGCTTACACTTGCAGCCGCAACAGGAAGCACAGTCTTCAGCCCTTTTTTCTTTTTGACATCACCCATCTTTATGCCACCTCATTTCTTCTTTGCTTCTTTGACTTTTTCTGCTGCTACTGCTGTACCAGCGGCTTGTGCAGCGATTACAGTTCTCGCCACATGTGCGGCCGTTGTGCCAGTCAAGCCTACTGCTGCCCCGATTGCAGGCGCGGCCAAACCTCCGGTCACCACACATGCCGCTCCAGCTCCGATAGCAATCAACGCCTTTGTCAATTTCTTCATAACACAGTATTCCTTTCATTTATTTGATAATTTGCTTGTGTTCGCACAGTATTGGCCTTCTTGCTCTCTCCCCCCCTAACTCCTCAGCCATTTCTCTTTTCCCCCGCCGAAAGAGGTGAGCCAGCGCTTTTCTTTGTTCTGACTACCTGCGCTGACCACGTTAATCACCGCAAGGATTTTTATTTATAGCCAGCAAACAAGTTTTTTGTGGGGGTGTTAAACATCATATCCTCCAGATGAGGTCTTTACCAAAAGAGGCTTATCACAAAGATTGTAGAGAAGCGTTCCTAATACGACGCCCTGCAGCATATCGGTTTGTGCTTCTGACACAGTAAAACTCTTCATAGCTCCATCAAATTGTGAGGATATGTCACGCAGATATTCGCCGTGTGCCAAAATCTTACCGTGCAGCGCAGCTATTTTCCGCAGTGTGATCTGCGCGTTGCTTATTTTTGTGTGAAACCTAACGCATTTTTCCTGATGCTCATTAAGTTTCTCAATGGCCGGAAATGTGGGAATACGCGGCTGTATTATTGGTGTTACTATTGGCAATACTGTTGGCCACAATGCTTTGTAGGTGTACGATGCGCCGCTTTCTTCAAAGGATAAGCATCCTGTGCCAATCGAAGGTATTTCACCTTTTTCATTTAGTTTGATGTTTAAACGATCTAAAATCAACTTGGTGGGATTAGAAGTATCATGTTCACTGTCCAACGCAGCCGCAGATTCTATTACCGTCCGGGCAAAGCCTAACGACGCAAAAATTGGCAATAGCGCACCTAAAGGTTGCGGTATTTTTTCATAAGCACAGGATACGCGCTGAATTGCAGTATTCAGTTTGCCGAAATCACTAGTTGTCAATATATCGTTCGGAAATTTATTTGAATGCCGTGTCTCATCTAGAATTATCTTTATTTTATACAGCACGTCCCATTCAAGTTGGCCTAACTGCTGTAACGCTTCAGTTACGATATCCGATTGTTGCTCAAGCGCGGATGTCATTGTTTCTAAAAGTTTCTTCGCTTGATTTAACCCCTCTTTAACTTCCTTTTCCTGTGGCTTTACTTTGGCCGCAACATACAAATTTATTGGGTTATATTTTTTCATGTCGGTTTCACTCCTTCCTAAAAGTGCCAACTTCTGTCTTACACCTTCTCCACCCACTCCCCCTGACTCCTCAGCCACATCTCAATGCCCTTGCCGAACACCTCGGCGGAGATGAGCCAGCCGGTTTCGTCCTGCGACAGCACCTGCGCCGTGGGGAGTCGGTCCAGCACCGCCTCCAGCGACGGGCCGGTGTAGCGGAAGCGGATGTGCTCCAGCCGCCCGCCGTACATAAATTGGACGCGCTTGCGGAACTCCCCCTCCTCGAACCGCTTGGCATACGGCACGCGGAAGTGCTCATTCAGCACCTTCACCGACCGGATGCGGTCGATGCGGTAGATCGTCGGGAACAGGTCGTCGGGGTTGTCGAAGTCCGTCTTGTCCTCCAAAAACGCCGTCAGATAGAAGTAATACTCGGAGAACATGATGCCCACCGGCTGCACCCGGCGTTTCACCAGCTTCGGCTCCTTCATGCGCTCGTACCCGATCTCGATGACCCGCTGGCTGCGGATGGCCTGCCCCAGTTCCCACAGACTGCCCAGCACACTCTGGCCGTGGTGGGGCGGGATGTAGTGCAGCTTCTCGTTGGCCACCAGCTCCCGCACGGCCTTCTGGCTCTCCTGCGGCACGGCGCAGTCGATGAGCTTGTCCAGTATGCCGCCCATCTCCCTGGCGGGCAGGGAGCGGCTCTCCAACAAAATCTTGCACACCGCTAAAATCTCGCTGTTGGTCAGCCCTCGCGGGTTGCCGGACACCATGCGGTAGCCCCGCTGCTTGCCGTCGTAGATGACCTCTCGCTCCAGGTGGCGCTCGGCGAGAAAACAGCGCAAGTCCTCCACGTCACGCTGAATGCTCCGCTGCGTGACGTGAAACTCCTGCGCCAGATCTGCTTTTTTCAGGGTGCGTCCCTGCTCCAAGCGGGTGTATATCTCCAACAGACGCGCCGATTTCAGTTCGGATCGCTGTTCCATATTTCCTCCGTTTCTCATGCACCGTCAAACACATATTTATATCCACTAAATATAATACTATGTCCGTTGGCTCATGTCAATTGTTGTCCCTTTTCGTTACCATAGTAGCGGGAGATGATGTGCATGAAGACTATCTATGCGGACAAATACCGTCAGATCGGGCTGAAGATCGCCTACTACCGCAAGCTGCGGGGGCTGACGCAGGAGCAGCTGGCCGAGAAGCTGGAGCTGAGCCCGGCGTTCATCGGCCATGTGGAGGCGCCCAATGTCAACAAGGCAGTGTCGCTGGACACGCTGTTCGACGTGGCCGCCGCATTGGACGTGCCGCCCTACAAGTTCCTGCAATTCGACCAGTGACGCGGTCAACCGCCCACAGTATACCACAAAGCCCACGTTGTGTCAGCAAATTTTACCAAATTCTGCGCACTGCACCGCTGCGGATATGGCATTTCCCATAAAATGGCATATAATGCCTACGCCTCGTCCTCATCGTCCTCGTCGGGGTATCGCGCCGCGATCTCGCACAGACCGTCCAGCAGCTGCTTCGCAGCAGTCTTGTACAGCGAGTAACCGACCAGACGCACCCAGCGGCCATTTTGGAACCTGATCTCCAGTGTGCTTTCGTTGTCCTTGGGCTTCGGCAGGATGATCTCGGTCTTTGCCACGTCGTTGTAGCGGAAGTGTCCCGGCTTTTCCAGAAACTCCTTGTAGTACACGCCGTCCACGGTGAACAGATACCCCTCCTTGCCGGTCTTGAGAAGCGTAGTATCCAGAAAACCGACGATATCGAAGCTGTATATCCCCGGCACAAAATACTTGCGGATGTTCTTCATCTGCAAGCTGCTGATGGCCTGTATCTGCATCGTGCCGGAGTCCGCCAGCTGCCCATCGCAGAAGCGGTCGAACTGCGCTCGCATTTCCTCACATTTATCCATGAGTTTGCCCTCCTTGTCGTTTCTGCTGTCAAGTATACCGCAGAGGGTGGACAACCCGTGTCACTCTGCTGATATTGATAAAAGTTCCGCCGGTGCGACTGCACCGGCGGAACTTTTTTGCTGGAAAGGACAATGCCTGTCCAGCCGCTGCGCTATACTGCAGGTATCAAGATACGGAGAGGGGCATTTTCATGGAAACTGTTTTGGCGATTCTGTACAGCCTCGTGGGCTACTGGGCGGTGAACCGCACTATCTACGCCCACTACGTCATGGTGGGGGATATCGGCAGCATCATTCTGCGCAAGTGGATGGTGGGGCTTATCGCCGGACCGGTCTGCATCCCGTGGGCTGTCATCAAGCTGGTGGCGGCGAGCAAAAACGACTGAGAGAGGAGAGACGAATATGAAACGTTGGATAGCTGGGATTTTGGCCTTGTTGATGGCAACCGTATTTACCGCCTGCGGCAATTCAGGTGCAGAGAAGCCCAACACAAAAGACCCCGCCGACATTGCGCGGGATATTGCAGCAGCGGAGGTGCTGGGCGATACGCTGGCCACAGCCTATGAGAACGGGCTGCCTATGGCAGAGGACTGGTTAGATCTGTATTTCATGGGTTCATCAGATCCCGGACTCGAGCGACGTATCGAAGTGGAGGAGCAGTATCCCACCAACGAGGAGCTGCTGTACGGCATCAGTGCGGCCGATGCGGATGCCGCAGGCTGGTACGATATATGGTATGCGGTGCATAGTGACCTTTGGCGGAGCGACTATCAGTATGAGGGTGACGACTACAGCGGCGGAGACTCCGAAATGATCAGCGAGTCCCGCGTACAGAAGATCAATGAAGTGACGGTCACGCAGATGGCCACCCAGTGGAAGAACGAGAACAACTATTCACGACCCGTCAGCTCGAAGATCACCACCGTAAATGTTCGGATATTTCTGGCAGATTACCGCTACAGCGGCAGCGTTGTTACCGCTACCACTGAGGTGGAGTATTGGATCGGCGGCGGCAGCCCAACCGGCTCTGTGTACGCTACCGTGATCATCGACCTGTACACCGGCGATGTGTTATCGGCATCAATCGGTTGAGGGACACTTTCCGGTTTCTCCTCACCCTCCAAATATATACTATAAAAGTGAAGGCCTCCGGGTGATCCCCGGAGGCCAATTTTATATTTTGGAGGACTTTTGTTATGACCGAACTCCGCACCTGCGCCCACTGCGGTACTGCCGAAGGAGAGCTTACCGAGTTCAACGGCAGGCTCTACTGCCCCGACTGTTTGGACGACCTGACCCTTGTCTGCACCGACTGCGGCAGCCGTTTCCTACGCACCCACAACCGCAGTGAGAACGATGACTTCCCCATCTGCCCCGAATGCTATGACCGGGACTACACCCGCTGCGTCCGCTGCGGGCGCATCATCGACACCGACCACTGCTGGTATCCGCTGGACAACGACAATCCCTACTGTGCCGATTGCTGCTCTACCATCGAGAACAGCCCCATCCACGACTACTACTTCAAGCCCTACCCCATCTTCTACGGCGACGGCCCGCGCTACTTCGGCGTGGAACTGGAGATCGATGACGGCGGTAAATGCGACAGCAGTGCGGAGGCTCTGATGGGCATCGCCAATCAGTCAAAAACGCTGGCCTACTGCAAGCACGATGGCTCACTGGACGACGGTTTTGAGATCGTCACCCACCCCATGTCGCTGGACTGCCAGATGCATGAGATGCCCTGGGCGGAGGTGCTGGATAAAGCCATTGGCATGGGCTATCTATCCCATCAGGCGGGCACCTGCGGGCTGCACATACATGTGTCCCGCAGGGCCTTTGGGGACACGCTGGACGCACAGGACAACGCCATTGCCCGCGTGCTGTTCTTTGTGGAGCGCCACTGGGCAGAGCTGCTGCGCTTTTCCCGCCGGACACAGCGGCAGCTGGACCAGTGGGCTGCCCGCTATGGCTACCGCGACCGACCCGGTGAGATGCTGGAACACGTCAAGAAAGGCCACGGCAGCCGCTATACCTGCGTCAACCTCACCAACGCGGACACCATCGAATTCCGTATGTTCCGGGGGACGCTGAAACTAAATACGCTTATCGCCACATTGCAGCTTGTCAACCACATCTGCGATGCGGCGATTTTTATGTCCGATGACGAGCTGCACGATCTGTCTTGGAGCAGCTTCGTCAGTGCCATCAAAGAGCCGGAGCTGGTGCAGTACCTGAAGGAGCGCAATCTCTACATCAATGAGCCTGTGGAAGTGGAGGGAGAAGTCTGATGTGCTGTCTATTCGGAATTTATGATTACGGACATAGCCTGACCGCCGCGCAGAAGAAGCGTCTTGTTTCCGCGTTGGCCGTTGCCAGTGAAGACAGAGGAACGGATGCCACCGGCATTGCCTATAACCACAACGGTCATCTGACTGTCTACAAGCGCCCCTATCCCGCGCACCTGATGCGGTTCAGGCTGCCCGATGATGCTGTCTGCATTATGGGGCATACGCGCATGACCACCCAGGGAGACGAGAAGCATAACTACAACAATCACCCCTTTGAGGGCACAGCGGGTATCCCCTTTGCGCTGGCGCACAACGGTGTGCTGTATAACGATCTGGCACTCCGCAAGGATAAGAAACTGCCCTATACCAGAATCGAGACAGACAGCTATGTGGCCGTGCAGTTACTGGCACAGCAGGACGATCTGAGCTTCCGGAGCATCCGCAGCACCGTAGAGCCCCTCAGAGGTACGCTGACGCTGTCTGTTTTGGACAGCAGGGACAATCTCTACATCATCAAGGGTAACAATCCGCTGACGCTGTACCACTTTCCACGCATGGGGTTGTATGTCTACGCCAGCACGGAGCAGATACTCAAGAAGGGACTGAAAAAGGGCATGCCGCGCATGGAACAGCCCTTTGAGGTAATGATCCGGGAGGGGGATATATTGCGGATAGACCGGCAGGGGCAGTACAGCGTTGAGCGCTTTGATACCCGCAACCTCTGGGACGGTACGGCACACTTCAGTTGGCCGTATTGGAACGTATACGCCGGGCAGGACGAGTATATCAACGATCTGAAATCCGTGGCGGCTGCTTACGGCTACACGCCCCATGACATAGACGTGTTCCTTAGCTACGGCCTTTGCCCGGAGGAGATAGAGGAGATTATGTGCTGCGGGGAGGTATGAAAAGATGCGAGTAGTAATGGTAGAAGTTGGGAGGAAAGCCTGTGAAATGGAATTGGAAGATAGCCTTGCAAGTATGCAGCGTGCTGTTGGCGGTCTTATTCAAGCTGTGTACGAACCCGGAGGACGAGACGCAGCCCTGATCTGCAACGAGGAGGGCAAGCTGCTGGGGCTGCCGCTGAACCGGGCTCTGCGGGATGAGAACGGAGAGATCTATGATGCCATCGCGGGGACATTCTTCATCTGCGGCGCGCCGCCGGACAGCGAGAACTTTACGTCCCTAAAGGACGAGCAGGTTGCCTATTGGCTCAGACGTTTTGCCAAGCCGGAATTCTTCGTCACCGTCAACGGTCAGATTATCTGCGTCCCGGTGGAAGACCCGGGGCTGTAAAAGCAGAACATTACCCCAGTAGGGCGATATGCCTTACCGGGGCAGTGTTTTCGCGTTCTTTTAGTCTCTTCCGGGCGTAGGGAAGATTTGTATTCGTCCTCAGCTTCCCTCACAACTACAGAAAAAGTTGCCCCGTATACTCACAAGAACAGCATGCAGTCTGACCCGCCTAACAAGCATCTTGTGCTTAATACGGGCCATCCTTTTTCTGTTCTTGTTCGGTCAGCTGGACAGAGATGTCTCGAAGGGTACAAACCTTATAAAGAATATATGCATAGGGATTTTCCCCCTGGAAAGATCTACCCTTGAATAAGAAATGCTCATTCAACATTGAGCTGATCGCGGCTTTCAGGGTTTGCCGCGCATCATCATTCAAAACCTGACGCATGGCGTGCTCTGTCAGCAGAGACTTTAGCTCCAGCAATGTGGGCTCATAATCACGCCCCTTTTTGATAATGTCTCTGCAAAATGCGGAGATGTCGTATTTTCTGTAAACAGACGACCATCTGATAAGAGACGCGCTTTTTTCACATAAGCCTTCGGCAGACGATTTGCTTGTGCACGGGGAAGCCCACATTTTCTGATAAGTCAGCAGGGAGGTGTTCCAAGTTTGCCTGTTCTGCGTAATACGCCGTATTATCTCATCTACTGCGTCAGAGTGATCTTGAAGAAATCTTGCATACCCGCCCCTTTGCAAAACAGAACCTCGATGATAGCTATACAGGCGCTCCTCCTGAATAGCGAGGCACTTGTCAGTTGCCGACCAGAGCAGCATATTGAGCCGGATCAACGGGAGATCATCGTCCGCAATAAAGTCAGTGGCAAGTACGTATTCCCACTCTGTAGCCTCTTCTTGGGACGCAATGGAGCGACCAAGGGTAATGGATAGGTATGTCCATGCTTCCCTGCAATGTGTATCATCTACGGTCAAGACCTGCATGATATTTTTGAGAAAACGTATCGCCGCAATGCGTTGAGCGGCAGTCGCTTTGTGGAATTTGCTGAGTACAGACAAAAGTGTATCGGCCGTAATTTCGGTTGGCAGCCTGCCGCCATATCGCACATCGGCGAAAATGCAGAGAGCCAAAAATGAATTTGCGTATATGCCGCATTCATCCAGCATGGCGCTTATATAGTTGTAAGGCACATCAACCCTGCGGCCACTCATCACATGTGTGTATTCATTTACAGAGGTTTGGAGCAATGCCGCTATGGAGTCACTATCGTATGCATAATCTTCATCATCGGTGGTAAGAAGATACTCTTTTGCCTCCCCCATCAACCTCCTTGCAATGGAAGTCAAAGTGCGCTCAAGTCCTGCTTGATATGGTTTTTCTGCAAGTGTCCATAATCCGTCTATCTGCGACCTCAGGTGCTTACTGTCCTTAAAACGATCATATTGCCACATGTAGTATTTTTGCCGAAAATGAGCATTGGCATCTTCGATCATCTCATCTGTCCTGATGAAACTGACATAACGGCGAAATATGACTTCCACAAAAAAGCGGCAATCCTCTTCGCTCATAGAGGCCAGATACTGCAGGGCGGCAGGATCATCCTTGCCGAGAATGTCCGCTATTGCGGACTTATACGTTTGCGGAGGGGCATCATCTTCGGCATAGGCAAATGTTACCTCTGACTGAATATTGCCTATGGCGCTGGCAACTGTTGTGGAAGAAGTGCCGCCAGCTCGCGCACGCTCTATGGCTTTTTCATGCAAGGCTTCCGAAAGGAACCGATAGGCATCGCGCATTTCCGACGGGGCATCATCGTACAGTGTTGGGTGTTTGCCTTCCATCAGATATGCTTTTTGTTCTGCCAGGTATTCGCCGTGTGTGGATACATAGTCCTGGTATTGCAGGGAGCAAAGCACGTCCTGATCACAGAGAAGCGGGATCAGTACACCTCTTTTGTCAAGTACATTGGGGCTATGCGTACTACATTCGGCAATCAAAGCAGCTTTACAGATGAACCTGGATTCGTCGTGAGTGGATTTGCTGCCCAACATATTCAGAATTTCGGATTGAATTTCAGCTCGGTATGCATCTATTTCCTTGTGAAGCTGGGAAGTAGATGCTTTTTCAGAAAGGAGAGTACAGTTCCTTTTTGGGGGAAAGCCTTGCCCAATAGGACGTATGTTGTCGAGCAGAATTGAAAAGTCCATCACAAACAACCTCCCCCAAAATTCTCAAAGGAAAGTAGGTAAAAACCAGCACAAAGCCTTATGGCAAAAGGGATTTTGCGGTTTTAAGATAGCGTTTTTACACCCGCCAACTGGTCAGCGAAGGTGGACTATTGATGGTAGGATACCTCCTGCAAGGTGCACTTTGACAAAAATAAGCAGGAGGTAAAAATGGAAATTATTCGCGTTTTAACTGACTCAGGTCAGCCCATCTTCCTCACCGAGGAAAATGGCCGATACGTCCCGCTTCCAGACGATTTCTGGCGGCGGAAAATACCAAATTATCGGTATTTTACGGAAAACGGTCGGCAAAAGCATCAGAAAAAATTGTTGAAAACTGCTGATATAAAAACCGTCCGCGCAGAAACCGATCAACCACCGGCCTGGTGGAGGATCCACGATGGCGACGGAAAGCACACGCCAACGGCGATGGACTGTCGCCAAGGGGTGGAAGCCCTGATGGCGCTGCTGGACGTATTCCCCGACCCGGAGACCGGTGCGCTGCTGCTGGCAACGTTGTTGATGGGTCTGCGTGCCGCAGACCTGAAGCAGTGCGAGCCATCTCTGCGGCCCTGCGTGGCCTTCCGTGGGCCACCGCAGTTAGAGCGAGCGATGAAATGTCTATTCAAGTCGATTTTACCGCGGAAGCGCTGGAAAGGCAAGAACTTTTCCATTTGGCGAAAGCGTGTGGTCGACCTGAACGAGCCCCTTAGCTTGGTGGACATTTCGCGGGTAAAGATCCGGGTGGACAAGTTGAACTCCATCTGGCTTCCGCTCCCGCCTGAGAACACCGTTCTGCTGGTCCTGCATGGCCGGGATACCGCCTGGGGCAAGTTCAGTGATGACCTTTCCCAGACTGGGTTGGTGTTCGTGAACAGTGCCCTGTCTGCCAACGGCTGGGGCGCGGCGAGCGTTCCGACTTATACCGTCTCGGCCTGGGATGATGATCTCCTTGAGAATATCATCGCCAAAGCACCGCGGGCAGCGTGGGTGTTGGGCTAGTGGTGGGGAACAAGCAGGGATGACTGGGCGCAGGATGTTATCCGCCGTGCACATGATCAGCTTGGAAACCCGGGTGGTCGCTTCCGAATCTTTGCCTACGAGTCGAAGGCTCTCTGCCGGGCGGTGGCCTATCAGGTTCTGCTGGACTTCGTGGCTCTGACCGGTGACCGCCAGTGGCTGCTTCCGGACAAGGCAAACGCCTACCGGCAGCGTCTGCAGGACATCTTCGACCCAGTTTCGCTACCTCCCCCAACGGCACCCCGCCGGGCTGAGGATGCGGACGTATTCCTTGAAAAGTTAAAATTGCTCATCGACCACCCTGACCAGATCGTTCCGCTGGGGAAGCCCTACGCCCGCCCCCAGCGCGGTAAGGTGGCCGCCGCTTGGCGACAAATCGGCGGTGAGGAGTATCTGGTCATGGAAGAATCGGTTTGGGCAGCATGGTATGCCAAAGCGGTCAAGGCTGACAACACCATTGATGCTGCGTTTCTCCAAAAGGCGAGGTGGGAACTCGAGCTGCAGAAGGTTCTGGGGACAGCGGGTGTCATCAAGGTGCCCACCGCAGGGTATCGTTACCGCTACGACCTGCTGGCAAACGGCACCCGTGACACGACTTATGTGGTGGCTACACCGGCCAGGCTGATGCAGGAAACCGGGCAAGAGGCGGGGCAAAACACCTCGCCCTCGGCAAAGCCAATTGCCGGAGCTCTTGCCGGAAACAATGAGGAAAACACGAACGATTTACGCGGGAAAGGAGGTGAATAACAATGAAAAACGAGGAATACACGCATGATGCGGCTGAAATGGAAACGACGCAAACCACGGCGAACGGGATAGCACCCCTTGCGGGAAATGATGCTACACATCCTTACACCGATTTGGCTGTGACCGAGCAGCTGCCGCAGTCGCTGCAGCATGCACCTCTGCGCCGCAGGCAGACAGAACTGCCAAAGCCCTTCAACGGACTTACTGCCGCGCAGACTATCTTCGTCGCTGACAGGGTCATGTACTACGTTCGTGAACTGTGCCATCAGCGCGGCGCGTCTGTCGACTTCGACTACTGGCGGAAGATCACGAAGAGCGTTCTTAAGGGTTTGACTGGCCGCAAGCCACTGGTGTGCCCGGCACGGGCTGGTTCAGGAAAATCCACCTGGATCACGGCATTTTTGTTGGCGGCCTGTGAGCTTCAGATAAAGGGTGACCCGCTGGCCAGTGTGTTCAGTGTCCTGCTGGTGCTGCAGAAAATCGAGTCGTTGAACAGCATCCGCAATACCATTACCACCTTCTTCCCGGACGCACCGGAGACACTGGTAATTCCGCTCCAAGGGTGGACGGCCGCCAGTCGGCAGGCAGGGTTCTGCAAGAATGCGCAGGTCATCTCCTTTGACCAGTGTCCTCGGGATAACTGCACCTATGCGGCCTCTTGCGGCGTGCTGCGGTTCGGTCAGCTGGCTGGGCAGGCGTTCGTACTGGGCGTCTCTCAAGCGCGGTTCGACCTGCTGCGAAAGGGCAATGTGCTGGATAGCCTTCTCCAACAGGACGAGAATACCCACCCGCGCATTCTGATCTTCGATGAGAAATTTGAGTTCGCACCTCTCTATCACTTGACCCGGACCACGTTGGATGCGGCCTCCAGCCAGCTGGAGCGGCTGATCACCCAGCGCGACCTGAAGGATCGCCGGGTGTTTGAAAAGCAGCGGTGGACAACAGCGATCTTGCGGCGCCCGTTCTCACTGCTGCGGGAACGGACCTGCATCGAGTTGGACGAGATGATCAAAGCTATGGCCGACATCCCCTATGGCCTTTGCAGCCTGATGGATGCGGATAATGCGGAAAAAGAACGCTTCGGTCGGTTCCGGGACTACCTGAACGGGTCAGGCAGAGCCTTCCGGACACCGGCACTGTCGGAGGCCGTCGAGGTTATCGACCGCCTATATCGCGGCGAGTGTCTGTTCACGAAGCCGCAAATCAGCTTCGGTGATAGCTTGACGCTGGTGTTTGACGCCACCGCCCAAGTGGACGGTGATTACCAGTATTTGGATGCAGAGATGCTGCCGCAATCCAAGCCCCGCCATATGGAGAAGCTTTGCCTGCATGTGTACACCACCGCCGACATGAATGTGTCCCGGCTGGCCATGCGGAAGAGCTGGAAGCTGCCTGGCTTCTGTGCCCTGACGGAGGACATCCTGCGACGCTACGAGGGTAAAATGTTCCTGACCACCTACAAAGACCTGGCCGCGGGAATTCCGAAGCTCCTTGACCCGCAGGCGTTGAGCCGCCTGCTGCTGGATGGGGAAACGTGTCCGTATTTCGGCGGCACCAACGGCTCAAATGAATTTAACACCGCCTCGTTGGTGATGCTGCTGGGCTATCCGCGTTTGTCCCCTCAGACATATCTGGAACGCGCCTTTGTGTATTGGGGACGCTCTGGGATTCGGGAGCAGGTTCAGGAGCAGATGGTCCAGTGGTCGCCGCTGAATGTGCAGCAGCGACCTGATCTCCACGCGCAGCTGCCGCTGACGATAGCGTATGAAGTATGTCACTTGGCGGCGCGGTTGGAGCAGGAGATCTACCGCTGTCAGCTGCGAAATGCGGTCTGCGATAAGACCGTCCACGTGTTTCTGTTCGCTCCGTCACTGGAATTGCTGCACCGCCTCGCCGAACGGTTTCAGGGTGCGAAGCTGTGGTATGAAGACCGGATACCGGCCTGCATCGCCAGAGCGAAGGCCACTGCCAAGCAGTACGACGGCAATCCCACCGTCTATGCCCGTTTCGTGGCGTGGTTGAGCGGCTGGGATAGAGTGCCGACACCGCTGAGCAGCATTCTGAACGATACAGACATCGGCGCGGAAAGTTGGAAGAAGCTTCGCAAAAGCGAGCGATTTGCGCCGCTGCTGGCGCAGTACGGTGCAGAGATGACCGGTCGCGGTCGGAACGTGAAAATAGAAGAAAAGTCGCAAAAATGCGCGTAAGGAGGACATCATGAATCACAACGACAACAGCGCAAACTACAGCACCATCACCAACTTCGATAACCTTCCCCTGGCACTGACCGTACTGGAAGCCGGACAGGTGCTGCGGGTTGGCCGCAGCGTGACCTACGAGCTCGTCCGCTCTGGACAGCTCCGGAGCGTCCGAATCGGGAGAAGTATCCGAATCCCTCGCGACGCGCTGGTCGAGTACCTGCAGCTCGCAAGCTGACGGGGTGGGGGACATACCCCGCCCTTACCAAACACAAGACTTTGGAGGGGAAATATGGCAAACAACAAAAGAGCTGCCCACGGCAGCGGCACGATTCGGAAGAAGACCGTCACACGGAACGGGCAGGATTATACCTATTGGGAGGCACGCATCACCACGGGCTACGATGCCGGAACCGGTCGGCAGAAGCAGCGTTCTGTTACCGGCAAGACGCAAAAAGAGGTGCGGGAAAAGCTGCAAGCGCTGGCCGTGGAGGTCAACAGCGGTACATATCAGGAGCCGTGCCGGATGACGCTGGGAGAGTGGCTGGACATCTGGGTGGAAAACTACCTGAGTGCCTGCAAGCCGCGCACACGGCAGATTTACGAGAGCGACATTCGGGTACATATCAAGCCCGTACTGGGGGCAGTCAGGATGGGAAATCTCCTGCCCCACACCGTGCAGACCTTTTATAACGCGCTGGCGTCGGATAAGCCTGACAAACCCGGCCTGTCGGCAAAGACCATCAAGAACATCCATGGCGTGCTGCATCAGGCGCTGAAGCAGGCTGTGCTCAACGGCTATATTCGAACAAATCCATCCGATGCCTGCACCTTGCCGCGAGGGCAAAAAGCAGAGATCAAGCCGCTGGATGAGGATGATGTGGCTGCTTTTATCCGGATCATTCAGGGACATCCCTTTGAGGATCTCTTTCTGACCACGCTGTTCCTTGGCCTGCGGGAGGGCGAGGCACTGGGACTGACCTGGGATTGTGTAGACCTTGACAACGGCGTGATCACCGTGAACAAGCAGCTCCAGCTTCATCAGGAAAAGGGCCTTGCGGCCTATGAGCTGGTTCCTACCAAGAATAGTCGCAGCCGCACATTGGCGGCGTCTCCTACGGTGGTCGCCCACCTGCGTCATCGCAAGGCGGAACAGGCACAGCAGCGTCTCATGGCAGGCTGCGCTTGGGAGGACAACGATTTGGTGTTCACCGATGCCCTGGGGCATCACCTGACAAAGCCGACAGTCTACCGCCACTATAAGAAAGCGGTCGCGGCGATTGGCCGTCCGGACGCCCGTTACCACGATCTGCGCCACAGTTATGCCGTAGCCGCCATCAGCTCCGGCATCGACATCAAGACGGTACAGGGCAACCTCGGTCATGCCACGGCTGCCTTCACGTTGGATGTCTATGGCCACGTGACCGACCGCATGAAGCGTGAGAGTGCCGATAAAATGGAGGATTTTATCCGCCGTGTTTCACAGGGATGAGCGTCACAGCAACTTCTTTGTTGCGCAGAGCGGTGAAATCGGGTATAATAGGAAAAAATGTGGAAGGAGGCAGGCCATGCGGACACTGTATCACGGCAGCCGGGTGACGGTCGATCAGCCGGAAATACGCATTCAGAAGTTCCACAAGGACTTCTATTGGGGCTTTTACTGCACAGAGTATGAGGCACAGGCTGTCCGCTGGGCCACGCGGTTCGGCAGCGGTATCGTGAACGTCTACCGGTTCGAAGAACAACCGGGACTGTCGATCAAGCGCTTCCCTGAGATGAGCGATGAGTGGCTGGACTTCATCGTGGCCTGCCGCAGCGGTGTACCCCACAACTACGACATTGTGGAAGGGCCGATGGCCGACGATACCATCTTCAACTATGTGCAGAGCTATACAGATGGCGAGATCAGCCGCGCCGCCTTCTGGGAGCTAGCGCGGTTCAAGCATCCCACCCATCAAATCAGCTTCCATACCGCCAGAGCGTTGGCGGCGCTGACCTTCGAGAGGAGTTACGAGGTACATGTGTGAACGAAACCACAGCGGACTGTTCTTCACCTGCGCTTTGGTGGAGCAGCTGGGCCGAGACCTGAAACTGAAACGCTGCGACGTGGTAAAGGCGTTGGGCTTACAGGGCGTGCAGATGATCCTGGGTCATGCCGATGTGTTCCACTGCGAGCCTATCGAGAAGGTGTCCGACGATATGCAGAAGCACTTTGCTCTGCCCCACGGCCAGTTCGATAACGTGGCGGCGGCCAGATACGCCGTGCCGGATGTGTGGGCAATGGGCAAGGTATACGCTCGCCTGATCGAGGATGTGTCCGGGCAGGATGATGTGGCAGAAATGCTGGTGGCTGTATATACCTCGTGGATCGATGAAAAGCTCTGCGATTATAACTCTTCGCTCTACTATCAGTCCCGTGACTACATCGCGGAATGCTACCGTGCAGGTCACGTGATCGACGCATAAAAATAGGCCTCTGATGCGCTGACATCAGAGGCCTTTTTCACCGCTAAAGGGAAAAAATAAGGGAAAACTGAAATTTGGGACATAAGAAAAACCTCGTAACCGGCATGGTTACGAGGTTTTTATCTGTCATGCCATATCAGAATAGATTTCCCGTCTTCCGCAAGAAGAATCACTTGATTCTTCGTCGAATAACAATTGGAGCATATGCGATGCTTCCTTTCCGGCGGGCAACTGCTTACAATAGTCTTATTGCTTAAAAGGAGATGAGACTATGCCAAAAGAATATCCCGCTGAATTCAAGACCAAGATTATCAAGCGTTATCAAAAGGGAGAATCCATTCAATCGCTCAGTCAGGAATTGCATATCGCGCAAAGCACACTCTACGACTGGAGAAGAGAATACTGTTCCATCAAAACAGCAAATCGTACCTACACGCCAAAAGAGTTCGACACCCTTTCAAGGCGGCTGGAAAAGTTGGAGCATGAACTGGAGATCATTCGGCTCACTGGGTACATATCAAATGTACCCTTGCAGAAAAAGCTGGTCTTCTTGGAAAGCCTCTACCAAAAGCCAGACAACCCGTATAGTGTCTACGAGCTCTGTGAAGCGTTGGATGTTGCCCGCGGAACCTTCTACAACCACATCTTCCGCCGAGCCGACCGCAGCAAGCGCGATCAAGAGCAGGCGCGGCTTATGCGGCTGGTACAGCAGGTTTTTGATGACAGTGCCCAGCGATTCGGCGCCGAAAAAATTCGCATCGCTCTGACCGAAAGCGGCATCCGGGTCAGCACCAAACGCATCGCGGCGATCATGCAAGAGCTTGATCTGCACAGCATCCGCCCAGACGCAAAAAAGCAATTCAAGAAGCGTCAGCAGTACAAAAAACAGAATCTACTGGAGCAGCAGTTCACCGCGGAGCGTCCCAACCAAATCTGGGTCAGCGATATTACATACTTCAAAATCAACGACTACTGGCTCTACTTTTGTATGATCCTCGACCTTTTCTCCCGCAGGGTCATCGGCTATCGGGTGTCCCGCAACGCAAGCACTCATCTGGTCACAAGCACCTTCCGGGACACCTATCAAGCACGAGGCAATCCCATCGGGCTGACCTTTCACAGCGATCGCGGCGCACAGTATACCTCAGCCACGCTTACGGAACTGCTGCAAAAATGCGGCGCGAAACAGTCCTTTTCCGCTACAGCACGGCCCCATGACAACGCGGTCGCCGAAGCGTTTTTTGCTTCCTTCAAAAAAGAGGAGGCGTACCGCAGGGAGTACACCTCGGAGCAAAGCTACCGCAAAAGCGTGGCGCAATATGTCCAATTCTATAATGAGCTGCGTCCCCATCGGACCTTAAAATACAAGACCCCACAGGCATTTGAGGAGGCGTACTGGGCGAGTTTATCGTAAAACTGTGTTCAAATAACGACTTTGCGTAAAAATATTCGTTTCACATTTTGAGAGTTTTCACCTTCACTCATAAGAAGGGGATAAGAAAAAAGCCTTGACTTCTCAAGGCTTTGTGGGCATGAAGAAGCCCGCTTTTCGATAAAAATGTTCGAAAAGCGGGCTTCATTCATATGGAGGTGACACCCGGATTTGAACCGGGGAATGAGGGTTTTGCAGACCCTTGCCTTACCACTTGGCTATGTCACCGAACCGTCAGTCCGTTGCTTAGTATACTATATGAAGCGGCCTTTGTCAAGCGCGAAACCGTATTTCCTGCCGCTTTTCTTTTGACCGCCTCCACAGACGGCGGCGCGGAAAAAAGCGCCGCCCCGCAGGACGGCGCTTGCGCTTATTTCACATCCGGCAGGATGCCCAGCAGCACCAGCGGCTCTCTGCCGGTGTTGTCGATGCCGTGGGTGTGTCCCTCCGGGCAGTAGTGGGTCATGCCCGCGGAGATGGCTGTATCCGTGCCGTCGTCGTGGCATACGCCGCAGCCGGACAGGACATGGATGATCTCGCAGTTGCCCTGATGGGTGTGCAGCCCGATGGAGGAGCCAACGGGCAGCGTCAGCAGCAGGATGCGGCCCATATCGTCCTGCACGGCGGTGCGGATGTGCGCCTCGCCCTGCCCGCCCTTGAAGTGGGGGACGACCTGCACATCCAGCTTGTCAAATTCCAGCATCATAGGGCATCCTCGTCCTTTCCCTGCCGCATACTCCGCTTGATGGCATTGCCGGTGGGGGTGGCGGCCAGACCGCCCAGCGCCGTTTCGCGGAACTCCACGGGCAGACGGCGACCCACCTCGCCCATGGCGTCGATGACCTCGTCCACGGGGATGCGGCTGGTGATGCCCGCCATGGCCATATCCGCCACGCTGACGGCGTTGACGGCGCCGATGACGTTGCGCTTCACGCAGGGAACCTCCACCAGACCCGCCACGGGGTCGCAGATCAGACCCATCAGGTTTTTCAGCGCCATGGCCACCGCGTGGCCGATCTGCTCGTTCGTGCCGCCGCGCAGAGACACAAGCGCGCCCGCCGCCATGGCCGACGCCGTGCCGATCTCCGCCTGACAGCCGCCGGAGGCGCCGGCGATACAGGCGCGGTGGGCGATGACGGCGCCGATGCCGCTGGCCACATACAGCGCCTCCAGGATCTGGTGCTGGGTCAGCTTCTCGTATTTGCACAGGGGCAGCAGTACCGCTGGCATCACGCCGCAGGCACCTGCGGTGGGCGCCGCCACGATCCGGCACATACAGGCGTTGGACTCCGCCATGGACAGCGCCTCGGTGATGACCTCGCTGATGTAGCCGCCGGACATGGCCTCGTCCCGGAAGCAGTACTGCCGCATTTTCATGCCGTCGCCGCCCACCAGACCGCTGACGCTGCGGCGGCGTCCGGTGTAGTTGTCGGCGGCGTCCGCCATGGCTTGCCACGTCAGCAGCATCTTGGCCATGGACTGGCTGCGGGTGACCTGCCGCTCCTCCATATCGGTCTCCAGCACGATCTCCCAGAAGGGTTTGCCCTCCTGCTCCATGCGGTCAAAGATCTCCTTCATCGAATCCAGAGACATCTTCATCCTCCTCCTTGTCGTAGTAGGTCATGGAAAGAATGCCCGGCAGCTCCGACAGGAACGCCACCTGATGGGGCTTGAGGTGCTGGTCGGTCTCGATGACCATCAGGGCGTCCCCGCCCCGCTTGTGGCGGTACAGGCTCATGTTGGCCACATTGATCCGAAGCTGGCTGAGGATGGACGTCACCGCCGCCACCGTGCCGCTGGCGTCCTCGTTGCGGATGACCAGCGTGTTGTACATACCGGTGAAATTCACGTCGATGCCGTCCAGCTTGTTGACCATGATGCGCCCGCCGCCCAGAGAGGACGCCTGCATCACCAGCGTCTTGCCGTCGGCGGACCACGCCTCGACAACGGCGGTGTTGGGGTGGGCGTCCCGCAGATGGATCTCGTCGATGGTGTAGGACAGCCCCGCCTTTTTCGCCTCGTCAAAGGCGAAGGGCAGACGCGGGTCGTCGGGCTTCATGCCCAGCAGACCGCCCACCAGTGCGCGGTCGGTGCCGTGTCCGGGGCCTGTCTCGGCAAAGGAGCCATACAGGTGGATGGCGGCCCTCACCGGCGGCGCGCCCAGCAGGGAGCGGGCCA
>OKSW01000261.1_pt1 | contig 23208 bp, 16 predicted proteins | sample 1606351 | NCBI WGS metagenome assembly OKSW01 (sample SAMEA3879565, study PRJEB24766) | human gut metagenome | biome: human-associated habitat; feature: feces | place: USA | collected 1985/1987 | reverse complement strand
GCGGTTGGCCAGGATATAGGTACGCCCGAAAGCGGAGTCCGGGATTTCGAAGTAAAGTTTTCCTTCTTTGGCATTGTATAAGGTGGTGAACAAGCCTTTCTGTACGGCGGCGTTTTTGGTCACTTTTTTATAATCGGCATTGACGGAGTCTTTTACCAATGCCGTTATTGCATTCTTGTTCTTTTTGCTCTTTCTTTTGGCTTCGGTTGGTTGGCAGACAGCCAGAGTGGCCAACAAGGCGAGAGTTATTCCTGTACTTTTTCTCATAATCGTCTTATTTTTGAATGATTGATTTGTAGACAGCAGAAGATAAGAGAGGAGGATGAGAACTCGTCTTACCCTCCTCTCCGGTATATGTGCTATATTATTGGGCGTTTACTTTACATGAGATGTGATTGGCTTTTACAATATACAAGCCCGGTTCGAGGCTGAAGTTCACGGCATTTCCGCTTGCAGCCTGTATGGCAATGGCCTGTCCGGACAGGTTGTAAACCTTCACTTCGCAACCGTTTGTCAATCCTGTTACCAACACGTTGCCGCGTGTGGCCGTAATGGCAGGGGCATTGTGGCGAGTGCCTTCTATATTGCTTCCGCCTTCCACGAGCGTGGTTGTGGTCTTGAACGTATTTGAACCGCTGAATTTCGGGAAAGCTTCAGTCGTCATTTCGCAGTACACGGGCGAGTCTTGCTTCGTCAGGAAGGTGAACACGCCGTCTTCTTCGGTATAGTCAGTTCCGGCTACGAGTGCCGTGCCGTCCTCGGTCATCCACGTGTAAGTGGTCGTTTGTGGGCTCTCTGCCAGTCCGGTAATATGGTTTTGTGCCGAGAGGTCTACGGTTTCGTCCGCTTTTACTTCCGCTGCAATCTGCAAGGCGTTTTGCGGGGCATAGGTGAATGTCTTGCAAGGCAGTGCGGGAAGGGTAGCCAACGTGAAGTTGTTCTTGCTGCAGTTCACGCTTTTGGTCACGTTGTCGGCTTTGAGTTCCGTCAATTTGTTGCCCATGCAGAACAAGGTGCCTAAAGCCTCGCTTGCCGTCACATCCAACGAAGTGAGTTGGTTGTTGTTCAGGTTGACATAGGTAAGAGCCGTGTTTTTGCTCAGGTCGATGTCTGTGAGTTTGCAGTTCAGCAGGTACAGGCTCGACAGTTTCGTGTTGTTCGACAAGTCGATGGCTTCTATCGGGCAGTTGTTGAGCGACAAGTAATCCAATTCCGTATTTTGAGTTAAGTTTATTTGGGTCAAGGGCGTGTCTTTGGCATCCAAGCGGGTCAATTTCGTATTGGCCGTGAGGTCGAGCGTTTCCAAGTCGTTGTTGTAGCAGTTCAGCTTTTCCAAATTCACGTTTTGGCTGAGGTCCAAAGTCTTCAGTGCGTTGGTATACACGTTCAGTTCTTTCAAGTCGGTGGCGGCCGATGTGTTGACGGCAGTCACTTGTGCGCCGTCCACACGTGAATCGCAGCCGAAGACAGAGATTTCGCGGGCATAGATTTTGATGTGGCCTTCTCCGGCAGGTGTACCGGTCACGGTGGTAGTCGTACCATATTCGTCTGCCAATGCGATGGTGTCCGTTGTCATACGCTGTCCGTTGCCCCAATCCACCATGATGCGGTTGGCTTCCGTTGTGGATGCGAATGTGAGGTTACGTTCATTGCCGTCCACGTCAGCGGTAAGCGTCAAGTAAAGTTCCGGCTCGGTTTCAATGGTAGTCTGTGCGGTCTTAAAAGTATTTGTGCCTGAAAATTTAGGGAAGGCCTCTGTGGTCATTTCACAGTAAACAGGTTCGTCGAAAGCTTTCAGGAACGTGAATACATCATTTTCCATTGTGTAGTCCGTGCCCGCCTGCAGTTCGGTGTCGCCTGTTTTCCATACGAATGTGGTTTTTTGTGCTTCGGTAGTCAGTCCGGTAAGGTTGTCTTGTGCGGAAAGGTCGATTTTCTCACCCTGCCATATTCGTTTCATGATTTGCAAGGCGTTTTGCGGGGCATAAGTGTAAGTCTTGCAAGGCAGTGCGGGCAAGGTGGCCAACGTGAAGTTGTTTTTGCTACAGTTCACGCTTTTGGTCACATTGTCGGCCTTAAGTTCCGTCAATTGGTTGCCCATGCAGAACAAGGTGCCTAAAGCCTCGCTTGCTGTCACATCCAAAGAGGTCAGTTGGTTGTTGTTCAAGTTGACATAAGTGAGAGCCGTGTTTTTGCTCAGGTCGATGTTTGCGAGTTTACAGTTCAGCAGGTACAGGCTCGACAGTTTCGTGTTGTTCGACAGGTCGATGGCTTCTATCGGGCAGTTGTTGAGCGACAAATAGCTCAGTTCCTTGTTTTGAGTCAAGTCAATTTTGGCCAAGGGCGTGTCTTTGGCATCCAGGCGTGTCAGTTTCTTGTTTGCCGTGAGGTCGAGTGTTTCCAAGTCGTTGTTGTAGCAGTTCAGCTTTTCCAACTTCGTGTTTTGGCTGAGGTCCAATGTCTTCAGTGCGTTGGTATACACGTTCAGTTCTTTCAAGTCGGTGGCAGCCGATGTGTTAATGGCTGTTACATGTGCTCCCTCCAGGTGTGAGTCGCAGCCGAATACAGTGATGCCGTTGCCATAGATTTTGATGATACCTTCCCCGGTGGGCGTACCGGTTACGGTAGTAGTCGCACCGTATTCGTCTGCTACGGCAATTTCTTCTGTTTCCACGAGTTTTCCGTCTCCCCAGTCGATTTGCAGTTTATGACCGGTTTCTGTCATGGCAAAGACCAAATTGCGTGCATTACCGTCGATTTCAACGGTTAACGTGATGGCCGGTTCGGTTTGTGCATAAGTGACGATGCCGAACATGGCGAATAGGATAGAGAGTAGATACTTCTTCATAGACGTTTGTTTTTAATTAGGAAATAGTTTTTAGTCTCTTTTTGTCCGTTTTTATTCTTCCTGCGAACCGGTTGCTCTCTTAATAAGAGAGCGATTGCATAATTATGCAACTCTATAACACCCTCAAAGATAAGCAAAAGGATGAAACCCACAAAACAAAATGCATGTTTTCATATAACAAAGACTATAATTAAGTTCATCAAATAAGCATTTGACTCTTCATTTTGTAAGTGTGACTGCCAGGTGTAAATGAAACATCGCTCTCTTATTAAGAGATATGTTTTCAATGTACTCTTAGCCAACTTGTATGGTGTAGGAGTAGAACTGTTCGGAATGTATCCGATTTACGCAAATGAGGAATTTTAAAGCTGTTTTTACATCCAAGAATGGAAAAAAAGAAAGTAAATCTCGGCGTCGTATGGAAAAATGAATATCTTTGCGCATAGTATCAATCAAATGCCGAAGGGTTATGGTGAAAGTTTATTCTTGTAGTTTTTTTCTCCTGTTCTTGGGGATATTGTGTGTTATTCCAGTTCAAGCCGGGAAGAACAAGGGAAATTTGAGTAATTTAGTTTGTTTCGTACGTTTCTTGGATGAGGATAACGACGAGATGTTCGAGCATCCTTTTTCGATGTATGAACGGTTGTTTAATGACGCTACGTCAGGGGCGAATTCCGTATACAGCTATTTTCGTGAGGCTTCTTACGGGCAGCTTTCTTGGAAAAGCAGTTTTTATCCGAAGGCGGTGGACGGAAAGGTCATTTCTTATCGTGCCAACAGGGAGCGGGGATATTACAAGCCGAAAGGGGAAATCAACGACATAGGTTATGAGGACGAGGTGGACAAAGCGGCGCGGGAACAAGCCCTTATCCGCGAAGTGGCGGCCTGGCTTTCCGATGCGCTTCCGGAGGACTCACCGTTGGATGCGGACGGCGACGGCATCGTGGATAACATGTGTATCGTGCTGAGCGGACGTTCGGACCTCAGTAACAAGTATTTATTGTGGCCCCACCGTTCCGACCTGGCTTTGCCCGATGAAAAGGCCATATATATAAAAGGTAAGAAACTGGTCGGTTACCTGATGGTGTTCGACGATGCGAACGGTTGGGCTTCGTTGGAACCCATACCGTTGAACACCGGAGTGATTTGCCACGAAATGTCGCATTCTCTCGGTACGTATGACCTATATCACGTGAATGACAATTTAAATCCCGTCGGAGTCTGGGACTTGATGTCGGACAATCTTCTTGTGCCCCAACAGATGTCGGCTTACACGAAGTATCGCTATTGCGGTTGGTTGGACGAGATTCCTGAGATTTCGGAACCGGGCACATACGTGTTGAACCCGGTCGGGGGAGAGAAGAAAGAGAATGTGGCTTATAAAATCAAGCCCGTCGGTTCCGAAGAATATTTTGTGGTGGAATACCGCCGCAGGGAGGGCAGCACGTTTGACGGCGGCCTGCCGGAATCCGGCTTGTTGGTTTACCGCATCAATCCGGCTTATACGGGCGGTAACGTGAACTATAACGGGACAACCCGTCTGGACGAAGTATACGTTTTCCGGCCAGGTGGTACGGTGACGGCCGACGGGGACATAGAAAAGGCGGCTTTCAGCGAGGAGAGCGGGCGTACGGCTTTCGGGGGAGACGCGGAAGTGAAGCCCTTTTACAGCGACGGTACGGTGGCACGTTTCGCATTGACGAATATCTCGTCGTGCGGCGAGACCCTTTCGTTCAATCTGGAGAACCTGGGACATCAGATCAAACTGTCCGAAGAAGCTGTGACGTTTGGCGGCACGGCGGGCGACAAGCTCGAGTTTTCGGTGGAGGCTGATGTGGACTGGACTGTGTCCGGCTTACCCGATTGGTTGAAACTGTCGCCGCAGCAGGGAGAGGCGGGAAAGACCACCGTCACGTTGGAAACCCTGTCTGAAAATGCCACCGCGCAGACGCGCAAGGCAGAATTGGCCTTCACCTCGCCTTCGGATGCCGGGCTGAAAACCATATTGACCGTACATCAACAGTCCAATGTCATCCTGCCCCCGTCCGGGTTGTCCGCCCGTGTGACGGAGGACGGGAAGGTGGAACTGGCATGGACGGCTCCGCAAGAGGGGGCTCCCGTGTTGTCGGACGGTTTTGAAGATACGGCCAATCCGAATGGTTGGACGATAAAGAACGCCGGTGACAGGGGATGGACGTGGCAGGAGGCTGCCAAGAATTACATGCCTTACAGCGGAAATTATTCCATGTACATGAAGAGTGCTTGGGAGGATAAGCATCAGGACGAACGCCTTATTTCTCCAGTGTTCGCTTATGGCCGTGAATTGTCATTCTGGAGCAAGTCCATTGCTCCGCAGAAGGACATCAAGGACCAATACTATTATGTGGAAGTGAGTACTGACGGAGGGGAAACATGGGCACCGGTGTACGACTTAATCAAGGACTGCGATGTGCTGAACCAATATGTGAAAATCACCATCGACCTCTCCGCTTATCAGTCCGACCGCATGCGCGTGGCTTTCCATGCCTACGATACGAACGATGTGGGATTGTCTTATTGGTGGCAAATCGATGACGTGGAGATTTATTCCGCTCCGTCGGAAACCTTGGTGGAGGGTTATGCCGTATATCGCAACGGTGTCAAATTGGGCGAGACATCTGACGTGAACTTTACGGATGCCGGACCGCTTGCCGGTGAAAACATCTATACCGTAAGGGCTACCGGACGTTTCGGCGAGACTTCTGATTCGGAAGCAGTCATATTGGTGTATGACCCTTCCGGCGTGGAAAAGGTAGGGGCGATGCCGGACGTGGCAGTCTGGACGGCACAAGGGCGCGTTATGGTACGGTCGTCTGTTCCGTTGCGCCAAGTGCGTCTCGTGACAGCGGAAGGCATGCAGGCAGCCCTTGCCTGTCCTGACGGGAATGTATGTATTTTTGATGTGTCCGGGATGAGCCGTGGCCTCTATCTTGTAGTCTGCGAGACCGATGGGGACGGAACGCCTGTCGTGCGAAAGGTTATCTTGAAGTAAAAGAGTAGGTTAAGTCTGTCCTGAAGCCCGTTTCGGAAGAGTGTTGACGACCTTCCGGAAAGTGGAAAATCAATCTGCGCCAAATGAAAAATCAATCGACTGAGATTGAAAAATCATTTGGCGCAGATTGATTTTCGTTTGTGCTGACAGTGATTTCCGCGCCTTCTGAACGGGTTATTGGTAGATGAGGAATGTCAAGTTTTCGGGACGGAAAAGCTCTTGTGCCACGGCATGGAGGCCTTCTGCCGTCAGCCCGTCTATCTTTTGGTATAGACGGTTCAGGTCGCGTGCCCGGTCATAATGCAGGAACGTTTTTCCCATGGCTAACGCCACGTTCTCAAAGCTGTCGTAAGAGATGCCTATCTGGCCCTTGATTTGCCGTTTGGCGGCTTCCAACGCATGGGGTGCCAACGGGGCTTCGGCCAATCGTCGCAGTTCTTTCAGCACGAGGCGGCGGCAACGCGCCACGTCGTGAGGGTCGCAGCCGAAATATACGCTCCACAAGCCGGTGTCGGTGTAAGTGGTCATGACGCTTTCCACCGTATATACAAGGCCGTGCTTCTCGCGCAGGCTCAGGTTGAGGCGTGAGTTCATGCCCGGGCCTCCTAAGATATTGTTCAGCAGGTAGAGGCTCAGGTGGCGCGGGTCGCGGGCACTGTAAGCCCGTGCGCCTATCATGACGTGCGCCTGATGGGTGTCTTTGTGCAGCGTGACGGTCTGGGGGCGGTATTCCGGTACAGCCGTGCGTCCGGCATCGTTCCCGTCAGGCCGCGCAGGGGAAGCGTCTGCTTGGAGAAGCGTTTGGAAAGGATGGTTTTCGGGCAAGGAGGAGGCCACCCGTTTCAGGGCTTTGGTGATTTCCCGGCAGGCCTGTGCCGGTTCGATGCGTCCGTAGACGAAGAAGACCATCCGGTCGGGACAGTACAGCCGCCGGGCGAAACGTTGGATGTCCTCGCTGCGGAATCCGCGCAGGCGTCCGGCTTCGCCCAGGATGTTACGTCCCAAGGGGTGGCCGCAAAAGATAAGGTTTTCGAAATCATCGAAAATCAATTCAGAAGGCGAATCGTTGTAGCTTTCTATTTCGTCGATGACCACCTCCACCTCTTTGTTCATCTCCGTTTGGGGATAGGTGCTGCCCAACACGATGTCGGCCAACAGGTCCACGGCACGTGCGAAGTGTTCTTTCAGGAAAGCCGTATAGTAAATGGTTTCCTCTTTGCCCGTATAGGCGTTCAAGTCTCCTCCCACGCTTTCCATGCGGTTCAGGATATGCCACGAGCGGCGTCGGTGCGTCCCTTTGAAAGTCAGGTGCTCGCAAAAATGTGCCAGTCCGTTTTCGTCCGGCAGTTCGTCGCGCGTGCCGGCATCGACGGCGATGCCGCAATATACCACGTCCGTAGCCGACGGGGCACAGATGACGCGCATGCCGCAGGGAAGGGTATGGGTATAGGGAACAGCCGAAGCAGGAGATGTTGTTGCCATGTCGTTATGTTTTTTGTTTAGCCGCACAAAGGTACTGCAAACCACGGGAAAGGAAAAGGAAACAGGCCGTTATTTGCATAAATCGCTCCCACTCGGCAAGCTTCGGGCAAGCTCGGTCTGCGCTCGCTTAATCGCGATTTTCCTTTTATTCCGTTTGCTGTCCGCAGTTGTCCGTCCGGTATTTACTATCGGCAAGGGGAAAGTGCCTTTGGGCTTTCCCCTTGCCGGAAAGTTTTATGTTTTGCTTAAAAGAACAGTGCCATGCGGTAGACGGCGAAAGCCGTCACGTAGGCCAGTACGGTGGTGTATGCCGCCGTAAAAATGGCCCACTTCCATGTGCCGCTTTCTCCTTTGACGGCTGCAATCGTGGCCAGGCAAGGGAAATAAAGCAGGGCGAAGACCATGTAACTCAATGCGGCTTCGGGTGCGGTGTGTTGGCTCAGTATTTGTGCCAGACGGGTCTGCGAAGCGTCTTCGGTGGTTTCCGGTTCCGCGTCTTCGGCCGCGCAGTTGTACAGAACTCCCAGTGTGCTGACCATCAGTTCTTTTGCACCGACACCGGCTATGATACCTACGCCCATGCGCCAATCATAACCTAACGGACGGATGGCCGGTTCGATGGCATGGCCTATCCGGCCCATGTAAGATTGTTCCTGTTGTTCGGCTTCCGTCAGCTCACCGTTGCCCGTGGGGAAATGTCCTAAAGCCCAAATCACGATGCTGGCCACCAAGATGATGCCTCCCATCTTACGTAAGTATTGGCGTCCTTTCTCCCACGTATGGCGGCAGACACCGCGTGAACTGGGCAGGCGGTAAGGAGGGAGTTCCATGACGAAATGGCTTTCGTATTGGCGCATGAAAATCTTGCTGAATACCCATGCGACAAACAAGGCCATTCCTGTTCCGAACATGTAAAGGCAGAGCATGACGGTGGAAGCGTTTTGTGGAAAGAATGCCCCGGCAAAGACCACATACACCGGAATGCGTGCGCTGCATGAAATCATCGGAGTGACCAACATGGTAATCATACGGCTTTTGGGATTTTCTATCGTACGGGTAGCCATGACGGCCGGCACGTTGCATCCGTAACCCATCAGCATGGGGATGAAGGATTTTCCGTGCAGTCCTAGCCGGTCGAACAACGGGTCGGCCAACATGGCGGCACGTGCCAGATAGCCCGAATCTTCCAATATGGAGATGAAGAAATAAAGAATCAGGATGTTGGGCAAGAAGACAATGACGCTGCCCACACCGCCTAATATGCCGTCGCAAACCAAAGCTTGCAGCGTGCCTTCGGGCATTTGGCTCTCGCAGAGGGCGATGAGCCATGACACCCCGCCGTCTATCCAGTCCATGGGATATTGTCCGATGGTGAACGTGACCCAAAAGATGAACCACATGATGGCCACGAACAACGGATAGGCTATCCAACGGTTGGCCAACAACCGGTCTAACGTTGTGGTGACGCGGTGGCTGCGTCCGTGTTTCTTGATATAGACCCCGTCGAGTATTTGTCCGATATGGGAGTAACGTTCCTCGTCTTCGTGTTCGCGTTCGGGGCAGGGACAGGCCATGCCACTTCCTTTGTCTGCTTCCATATTTCCCGGTCTGGCTCCTTTCCCGGTACAGTGGGTACAATGTTCCGGGTCGTTGCAACAGGCTGCCTCGTGGGTATGTCCTTGTATGCCCGCACGGTGAAGTTCAATGTGTTGGTTTGCCAGTTCTATGGCTTTTTCCAATAAGGCATCGATGCCCATGCGTTGGCGGGCTACGGTGGGGTAGAGAGGCATGCCTAATCGGCGGCTTAGTTCCTCGATGTCGAGCGTGCTTTGGCTTTCTTCAAACTCATCGTACATGTTCAAGGCTCCGACGAGCGGCAGGTTCCGTTCCTTCAGTTGCATGGTGAGCAACAGGTTCCGCTCCAGATTGGTTGTGTCAAGCACATTGATGACGGCATCTATCCGGCCGCTTTCCAGTTCGTGTGCCACATACGCTTCTTCTGGACTGAAAGCGCGGATAGAGTAGGTTCCCGGCAGGTCGACCAGACGGATTTTCCGACCCTCGAAGACCATTTCCCCGACCACGCTGCTGACGGTCACTCCGCTGTAATTACCGGTACGTTCGTGTCCCCCCGAGGCTGCATTGAAAAGTGAGGTCTTGCCGCAATTCGGATTACCGACCAAAGCTATCGTAATCACTCCGGCTTCGGCCGGCGTGTGGGTGGTGATACGGTGTTTGGACGGACCGCAACTGGGGCATCCCGTGTGGGGGGATGGCGGCACGACGGTTCCGTTTCTTCGTTGATGCCGGTCTGAACGGAGCTTTCGATTCGGGAGGTCTGTGGGGATGCCTGTGGACGGGGCTAGGGCATCCGTTTCCTGCACCGGAGATGAAGCATCCGCTTCTCCCGGAACGGTGACTTGAATTTTTTCCGCTTCGCTTTTCCGGAGTGCGATTTGCCCACCCATCAATTCAAAGACGATAGGATTCCCCACGGGAGAACAAAACAACTTCTTGACTTTTTTCCCCGTAACAAACCCTATTTCGCTCAAGCGGGCTCTGAAGGCTCCGCTGCCTTCTATGTGCGATATCATCACGGTTTCGTTCGTGTTGACATCCGATAATCTCATCATTACTACTTATATATAATTATACAGCGTGCAAAATTACTTGCATTTTCCGGCTTGTGCAATACCTGATAGTGGTGATTTTGTTAAGAATTGGCATAGCTGTGCATGCCGCCAAGCAGATAATTGACTCCGAAGTAGGTCATCAGGACTACGGCGAAGGCAAAGACCATATAGCCATGGAATACCCATGGACGTTGGAAACAGGGCAGACTGTTACGGTGGAAAGAGATGCCGTAAATGATGAACGCCGCAAGTGCCCACACTTCTTTCGGATCCCACGACCAGTAACTGCCCCACGACACGTTGGCCCATACGGCTCCCAACACAATGCCTATGCCCAACAGGAAAGTGCCCGGATATAACAGAAGGCGGCTCAACAAGGTGAGTTGTTCGATTTGTTCTCCCGTAACCGGCGAAGCGGTGTTTTTTTGTTTCCCTATCAGGCACAAGGCCAGGATGCCGTTCAGAAAGGTGAAAGCAAAAAGGCCGTATGAAATCATGATGAGCGACACGTGCCAACTCAGCCACGGGGATGCCAGTACCGGCATGAGGGGCGTAATTTGCGGGTTCATCTCGCCCAAGTAGGCCACGAGCAGGGTGAATCCGGAAAGCAGGAAACCGAAAGGCCGGGTGAAAGGGAACCTCCGTTGGAGCAGGCAGGCGGTCAGGAGGACTGCCAGAGCGACGAACTGCATCGTTTCGTATCCGTTGCTCAGGGGGAAACCGCCTCTGATGTAACCGCGCAAGGCGTATCCTGTGGCATGGAATAGAGTGGTGAGGCAGAGGGCTGTGCCCCATACCCGTCGGCTTACGGCTTTCTCCTTACGGCTCGTCAGCATCCTGAACATGAATAATCCGAAGGCGGCAAATCCTAAAGTGAGGTTGACCATGAACAGGATTTTGCTGAAGGGAATACGGTTGTACCACAGTTCGGCGTTGACTTTCTGGCTACTGAGATGTGGAACGTCGGGCGGCAGCGGACGGACGAGCGTGCCTTGCCGGAGCATGAGGATGAGTCCTACTTTTTCGTCCGTCTCCTGTATGGCCTGGGCCAGTTTGCTCCGGTTGCCTTGTTCGCGTTGCCATAAAGGCTGCAACTTGTATTGTGTCCCGTCGAACAAATGATCGAGCGAGGCATATTCTTCTTTCAGGCCCAAAGCGGTGCGCAACTCCTGATTTTTGATGCGGATAATGGGGGTGCGGTTCCATTCTTCGGGGTAGAGCATCCAACTGCTCACCACCTGTTCCGGGGTGATTCCGTGGAAGGTTGGCCGTCCGTATACTTTTTGTACGAAATCCCGTGCAAGTGTGTTGAACGGGGCGACGCGGTCGTTGTAGACAACTTGTTGGATAGCCAGACTGTCGGCTTGTATCCGCTTGACTACGGGCAAGGCCGGGTCGGCTTTCAGTTGAAAGCCCCAAAACAAGGTTATCAGGAACAGTCCGCCTTTCCGAATCAGCGGATGCCTTAACAGACGGCGGAAACCTCCGTCCCGGGCGCACAGCAGGAGCAGGCACCCCAACCCCATCAGGCAGAAACCGGCATAGGTGATGCCCGTCCCCCAAGGGTCATAGTTTACCGAAAGCCAACTGCCTTCCCCGTCTTCGTCGTAGGAAGACTGGTAAAAACGGTACCCTTGTGCGGAAAATATCCGGTTCATGGAGACGGCCGGTTGGGCAAAGATGTCGCCCTCGACATGCTGGCAGGAGATTTGGCTCACGTAGTCGGCGGGAGCTTCCGTGCCCGGATAATATTCTATGCGGAAGCTGTCCAAGCGCATCACGAAAGGCAGGCGTGCCACCTGTTTCCTTTCGTTGACGTATTCCCCCGTGGGCTGGCCTTTGCGCAAGTGCAGTATGCCTTTATGTCCGGTAAAGGCGGTGGTGAGCGCTCCGGTGAATATCACGCCGAAACTGAGGTGAAGGATGAGAAGCGGAAGGTTTTTCCACATTTTACGGTGTGCGAAAAGTGCGGCCGAAGTGACCACTACGGTGGTCCATAACAGTTTGAACCACCAAGTGCCGTAAACGTAGGTTTGGACAAAAGGCGTGTCGTGGGCATCTTCCACAAACGTGGATATGCCGATGCCTGCGGCAGCCAAAAAGAGTAGTATAAAGGGGACAGGCTTCATGATGTAGGGAGAATATACCGGATAAGTCCTTAAAAGTCGCGATACTTTTCGTTGCAACGCTTTTTCACGGCAATACACTCCATTTCGATAAGCCATGTAGGCCGGCATACCGGTGCCAAAGTGATGACTTTCGGCATGTCGGGGAATCGTCGGTCGAACATCTCTTTCACGGTCTGGTAGTCGCAGATGTCGCGCAGGTAAACGATGATTTGCATGACATCATCGAAAGATGCGCCGCCTTCTTCAAGCAGGACTCCTACATTTTCCCACATGCGTTCGGCTTGTTTCACGATGTTGCCCACATGCACCACCTCCCCTTTGTTGTTGATGCTGGCCGTGCCGCTGATGAACACATGGGCACGGTCGCCGTATTCCATGACGGTACCTCGCTCGAAGGTTACTCCGTATTCGTAAGTAGGGTTCAGGTGGGTGGGGGCGTACAAATAGCGTTGCTGTGAGGGCTCAAACCCCGTAAGGGCATACGTTCCCATCTGTACCAAAGCCCGTGTATCCGCAGGCAGTCCGCCGATACCCGTGCTGCTGATGTAGTGGGTCCGTTCGGTGAGTCCTTGCTCGGCGAAGTTTTCCTTACGTGCTTTCACCATGCCGGCGTATTGGGTGTCTACATCGCGTACGAAAAACCACGTACGGATGCAGTTGCCTGCCAACGTGGCGTTGAAGCTTTGTAAGGTCTCCTCGTAACTGATGAGCAGGGATTCTGTTTGCCAGGCCGAGTCGCCCTTGTGTTCGTGCATGCCCATCTTCCATAAATGGCGGTAACCGTTGTGTTCCGCCACGATGACACCGTTTACATTGGCTACTTTACTGCCTTTTTGCAGATATAGCCACACGGCCACCTTGCTGCCGTCAAGCGGTGGCTGTTGGATGACGGACACGGAACAGTCCGCTTCTTGCTTCATCAAAGGCTGTTGGTTGGTCGAATCGCTAAGGAAGTATCGTTTCAGGATGACATCGGCACCCATGACCTGTGGCAACTGTAACAGCCGTTTTTCTCCTTCGTAGATTCGTTTGAGTTGGCCGTCGAAGAGTTCGGCTTTCGGCTCCACATGCAGCATGGCGTGGAACTCTTCTATTTTACCTTGTGGGGCAAAGGCGGATATTTCCGCAGTTACGCCCAAATCTTCCCAATATACTTTGCTTTTATCCATGTTATTTCTATTTTTTGGCACCTGCATTAATCCATTCGTCTATGAGCCGCAGGTCGGTTGATGATGTTATCATATTCTCGTGGCTGAAACCTAAGCCGAGTTCATTGCCCGGATTGATTACCTTATGCAAGATGCTTTCCTCGGCGTTGCCCGGAATGACACGTATGCCACCGGCAACCTCTGTGGAGGGTTGGTTTACAAGGTTGGCATGGCTCTTGTCGGCCGTCAGGTAAAGTCCGGATGCAGGAGAGGTACTTCCCCCGTGGCACTGTGCGCAAGTCTTGTCGAATATGTTCTCTTGTATGGCCGCATACATGTGAACATCCACCTGTCCGGCTTCCATGTAGAGTGTGTCTCCCGAAATCGAGGCCGCATCCAGGCTTTGATACGTCAGGACGCGTTTGCGCAACCGGTTGGTCACACATAGCTCGATGGTTTTCACCTCGCTCCCGATGTTAGGCAGGGTGAGGCTCACGTTGCTGTTCGCGTCGGGGCTGACGAGCACTTGCGTAGTCGCGTATTCGCTGTCTCCGAACCCGGCCAATACAAGTTGGTAATATTCCGGCCAACTGTCCGCACCGGTGATGTGCCCGGTCAGTTTGGCCGCAAAGCCGGTATGCGTAGCCGTGTGTTCCTTCCGTGGGATGGAGCCGTCGTCGCAGGCGGTGAGTCCCATTGCTACAGACAGGAGAACAAATATACCATAGTTTTTTTTCATTGTAAATTCTTTATCGGCTGAATTAACGAATATTAGAAAGAGTATTGCAACTGTATGGTGCCTGAGTGCTTGGCTAGCCCAAGGTCGTCGTTATCACGGTCGAGTTGCGTGTCGTGTCCGGTGCGTCCGATGAACTGATACATAGCTTGCAGTTTCAAGTTGCAGTTCTTGAAGAAATAATTGCATCCTACGGCCGGCATGTTGAGGAAACCATTCGTGTCTACGCCGTTGCGGTTAAAGAAGTCGTAACGTGCGGCAACCTGTACGCAGGGAGCCACGAAATAACCGCCTTGGACGTAGCCGCCCAAGAAATCGTAAGTTTTGTCTATCTTTTGCCGGTCGGTGAATCCCACGTGCATGTAGTAGGCTTCGGCTCCGATGTAAAGCTTGTTCTTCAGCATGGCAAACTCCAGTCCGGCGCGGGTGTCGTTGGTACTTTCGCTCTCGCTTTCCACATTCAGGTTGGCACTTGCGCCTAACATCCATTTGTCTTCGTGCAGACGGTCGGGGTTACCCTGCGTGGCGGGCATGATACCCTTCGGCATGAAAGTGAAACGTCCGGCATAGAGTAGGGACGGGATGTGCCAGTCATCGCTGATGGTTTTCGTAGCCGTGTTGACCGATGCGCCGGTACCGTTGAAGATTCCTATTTCATATCCGAACTTATTGGCCGCAAAACCGTGGATTTCCACGCCGAGGTCGAATCCCGTCCCGATGTTCGGTGTGACGGCGTTCAACGAATAAGGCATGATGACAGCCGCAGTCAACGAAGTCGGGAGTGTAGGCATCATGGTTTCGCCCAACGTCGTCAGGTAACCGTGGGAAAAGGGTGTCTTGAATTTACCGATACGTACGGCAAAAGCTTCTTTCATAGCCACGTCGATCCATGCCTGCTGAAGGATGGCTCCTCCACTGGCAGCCGCATTGATGGAGAGGTTAAACGAAACCTTGCCCCACGCCTTTCCTGTGAATCCGAGTACGGCGTACGGCACGGCAAACCCTGAATTGGCCAAGTTGTCTTGGTTGTAAGCCTTGTCCAACCCTTCGTCGTCGTACCAGTTGATGTGTGCGGCAGTCTGCACCAACAGGTAAGGTTTGAACACAAAGTCGGCTTTCTTCGTCTGGATGGAGAACCCTTCGCGTCCGGCCAGGGACACCACGCCGTTTTCGCTGCCCTCTTCATATTGTGCCATGGCGGCCAGAGGGAGAGTCGCCAATAGGGTCATCGCAAATATTTTTTTCATTGTTTTCTGTTTTTTTCTTTGTTTGATGCTTGTTCTGTCAAGAGGCTTTCGTCGTCTTGTTATAAGGATTGCAGGAATCGGATGAGTGCCGCACGGTCTTCTTTCTTCATCTGTTTGAACAGGTTTTTCGAGGCTTCCCCTTCTCCGCCGTGCCACAAAATGGCTTCGGTAAAGTTACGGGCGCGTCCGTCGTGCAAGAAGTAAGTGTGACCGTTGACCTTTTCCTGTAGCCCGATACCCCAAAGCGGGGTGGTGCGCCACTCATTGCCGCGAGCCAGCCCGCTTACGTAATTGTCGTTCAATCCTACACCCATGATTTCGCTTCCCATGTCGTGAAGCAGGAAATCGGAGTAAGGGTGGATGGTCTGGCTGCCCAACCATGTCAGTTGCGTACCTAACAGCAAGGTGGAACCACGGGGTTGGGTATGCAGCGTGACGGTATGGCATAAGTGGCATTTGGCTTGGTAGAACATCTCTTCCCCGCGTTTTACCGTCGGGTCATCTACGTCGCGACGGGCCGGTACGCCAAGCCCCTGCATGTATAAGTCCACATCCTCCATTTCTTCCGCGCTGATGTCCAACTGGTCGTATGTCAGTCCCATCATGCTTCCGTCCTGCATCTGGAGCTGTCCTTCGCAGATTTCTTCCGGATAGCGGCTGTTCGTGACGCCCAAGTCACTGCTGAAGCCAAGCTCCACGGTCAGGTCGGCATGCTGTGCTTTGTTGCCGCTCAGCCCTAATTGCAGTTTCCCTTTTTCCGTGATATAGTTGGCGCGTCCGCTGATACCGTATTCCGGGTAGTTGCTCTTCGCAGCCAGTTGTTCTATTTCGTGGCGGTCGATGGCCATCATCGGCCCCATGCCGACATGGCGCAACGGGATTCTGACAGTGCAGAACAAGTCTTCGGGCGCGATGCTGTCGGCATACCATTCGCTGATGCTGTATTCGGGATAGCATAGTTCGTAGTATTCCCCGTCGGGGAATGCCCCTTTTTCGTAATGCCATTTGACGTTCAGCTTGCCTTCCGGTTTAACACCGTAAATGGCTTGGTCATGAAGTACGCGTCCGTAGTTCTGGAAAAATGCGCCGTTCTTGCGGCTGATGTACACCAACATGGAAGAGAAACCGTAAGAGCCGCTTCCCCCTTCGCCGAAGCTGCCTCCACCGTTCCATAACTCCGGTTTCGTGCGCCCGGCATTGCGGTGGCAGCTTCCGCAGGAATATCCTGCATAGACCGGACCAAGACCTCCCGAGATGGTACGCGTGTCGTCGTACAGCCCGTCGCCGTCGCGGAAGCGCATGGCATAATCGGGGTCGGCATCAATCCAGTCGGCCTGCGTGTCATAGGCCACGGAACTGTTGAGGAAAATGGTAGAGATTCCGGCCGAAAGGGCGTAACCTTGCGGGATTTCCATGTCCCTCACGTCCAATCCGTCGTCGTCGCAAGCGGCGAGGCTAAAGGCTAAGGAGAACAGGGCTAAATATTTTACAGTATGGTTCATTGTGATATGTCTGTTTTTTATAAGTCTTTTTTATACCACATAAGTGAAGACAACCGTTGTGAGGACTGTCTCCACTTTTACACTTATACAGTGCGGTTATGAGTTGGGTTTACTGTGCGGCAACGGTACGCGGGTTACCATCCTTGAACAGCAGGAACTCCAAGGTGTGGAAGCCTCTTACCTCTTGTGAGGCTGTGATTTCTTCTTCCGTGTCACCGTCTTCCCAGTTCAGGTCGTCGAAATTGCCAGACTCCAATATGTTGACGATGGCAACCTGGTCCAAAGGCCAACTGTCCATGTTCGGGTCAAGACCGAGGATGTCTACCGGACCGAACAAGAAAGCTTCGCTCTGTTCCCACGGAGTACGTGCGACTAACCAAGCATCGCAGGCTGTCTCGAAAGTGGCATCACTCGGATTGTTGTAGAAGTTCTGGACGGCAGCGCAGAGGGCGGTGTTCTTTTCTTTCAAGTCCTTATAAGTAGGCAACACCACCTTGTTCACAAAGCCGTTGACTACGCTGTCCATTTCCGCGTCGGTAATGGTTCCGTTTGCGTATGCTGCCTGAATGGCACCTTTTAATTCTTGGGTGAGCGTTATCCCTAAGGCGACACAAGCCGATTGTGCCACAGGTACCTTTGCGTCACCGATATTGTTACGGAACGGTTGCGGGATGGCAAGGATAGCATTCTTAGTACTTTCGATTTCGTTGGCAATCTTCGTGTTCAACGCAGGATTGATTTTTTGTACCAAGTTATACAATGAGTACTGGCTAACCGTGCTGTCCATGCTGTTGAAGTAAGAGTTACGGATGGAACGGATGTTATTGGAGTAGTCGTCGCGTGAATGGAAGCTATACCAAGATTCCACGGCGTAAAGGGCCTCGGTCTGCTGTCCGGCCGTCCATTTGTTGTAGGGGTCGCCGATTTTGGAGTTGCCCACCTCGTCCGTGATTTCCACGCACTTGTCGATAATCTGTTCGATACAGCTCAATGCGGAAGTGTAAGTACCGCCGTTGTGTTCTATGAAAGTCTTTTTGAAAGCTTCTCCGCCTTGGAACGAAGTCTCCCAACTGTCATAGAGGGTCGTGGCATCCTTCTGCAACAGCTTGGCCACTTGGAGTGAGTAGTTGCGCCAACTGGCGGCGTTTTCCGGAGTATAGTTCAAATTTGCGGCAGCGTCGAACTTTTCGTCAGGCTTCGGACCGCCATTGTTGCCATCGTCGTCGCTGCAAGAAGCGGTTGTGAGACTTGTAAAGGCCATTCCCATCAGGAATAAGGCTGAATAGAAAAATTTCTTTTTCATGACTTTGATTTTTTTTGATATGATTTGAAATGATATAGTCTCTTGTTATTTGCTCCAGAACCAACCTACATAGGCCACGCCAATGGCAAATTCATTTTCGCTGTTGTATTTGCCGCTGCCGATTTTACGGGTCGTGTAGTCTGCTTTGAACACCAGGTTCGGCAGGGCCTTCCAGTTCAGGCCGGCTGTCCACATGCTTACTTTTTCTCGGTCATCGGCTCCTTGACGGGCGATTACTTCTTCCTGTGGGTTGTAGTATTCATATCGGGCGAACGGGTAGAGGGCAGGGCATTTGGGAGTGCCTGCTATGCCCTGTAAGTTCAAGCCCAACTCTGTGCCGTAGCTCACTGCCTTCTTGGCGATAGGGACGGCACGGGTATAAGGGCTGTTGTTTCCTAAATTCAGGTTGGCTTGGCTCAGCTTGTCGCTCTTGCCGAGATTGCCGAAGATACAATTTCCACGGAATGTCAGGAAGCGGTTGATGTACTGTGCATCCACCGTATATATCCTTACCGGGATATCGCCGTAACTCGTGTAAGTCGTGGGCTTGTCTGCATTGGCACCTATATTGTTGCAGAAATACCATGAACCTCCCACGCGCAGGCCCGGTACTCCCCGATAATCTACACGTGCCACGTAGGCCGGTGAGGTGAAGTTGTCGTACTCGAAGATGCTGGTCTTGCCGCTTCCGGCCCACGTCTTCCGGTCGAAACCATTGGCGTTGAGGCCGGTCACTACCATAGCCTGGTAGTCGAACGTAGCCCATCCCTTACCTAGCGTACCGAACAATTCAAGACCCGTTTCATGCCAAGTGGAGGGGATGATTTTCGTTTCCCCTTCCGGGCGGCTCGTTCCGAAGAAATTGACGGGTTCGTGGTGGGAATTGGTCAAGCCGACAGGCACGATTAAGTGGCCTACCCGCACGTTGATTTCCGGAAGGATGAGGCGCGTGATGTGGAATTGTTCCAAAGCCACTTCGCCGCCTTTTTCTATTTCCGTTTCGTAATCGCCGTTTTCGCTGTTTTCCAGTTCGTAGGCTGCTCCCGTTCCTCCGCTTTCAAATTCGATTTCGGCTCCTAACACCCATTGGGGAGCGAACTTATAATCGAAAGCGACCACGAAGCGAGGAATGGAAATGGTGTTACGGTTCGTTTTGGTATTTCCTATCTTGTTGCCCCAATAACGGTTGATGCCGTAATCTTTGAAGTTGGCTACCATTTCTCCATATCCGCCCACGCGGAATTTCTCGTAAGTGCTGCTGCCGTCTTCGTCTCCTTGAGCCGAAACACTACTAAAGGCTGTCAGGACGGCCAATGCGGCGGTCAGCAGATTCTTCTGTTGGTTCATCTTGTTGTTGTTTTTTTTGTCTTTTTACACTTTTATTTGTTTTGACGCTGCAAAGTTACCGGGTTGGTTAAAAAACAACAATACACAAAAATGGGCAATCTCATTTGAGGGGGGATTAGGGCGGCATACCTACATGAGGTGTTTTTTACCTAATATTTTTTTGATAATACTCAACTATAGCGATTGTCAGGGTCGTTTTTTTTTCCGTTCTTTGCAAGAAGTTTAACGATTTAAGGTATCATGTCTGAAAAATATAAAGAGACCGACCGTATGGGAGATATCATTTGCGATGATTACCGCATCTTGCAGGTGATGAGTCGGTTCGGGCTTACGTTAGGGTTTGGCGACCATACGGTGAGCGAAACCTGTTTGGCGGCGGGAGTAGATGCCCCCACTTTTTTGGCAGTGGTGAATTTCATACGTTCCAACGGGCGGACGTCGAATCTGTCCGATATTGTGGAGTCTTTGTCGCTCACGGCATTGATGAACTACCTTCGCCGTTCCCATGATTACTTTGTGAAGTTCCGTTTGCCGGCCATCCGGCGCAAATTGATAGAAGCGATAGACTGTTCGGCACGCAACCAGATTGCATTTCTCATCCTGAAGTTTTACGACGAGTTCGCTTCGGAAGTCGGGCGCCACATGGATTACGAAGACAAGCATATCCATACGTATGTGACCGATTTGATGAAGGGCGTGAAAACCAGTCCGGACGTGAACATCCACAAGCTGTCCCATCAGCATCACGACAACCACGCGCAGCTCGAAAAAAGCCTGTCCGAACTGAAAAGCATCATCATCAAGTACTATCCCACGGATAGCAACGCGCAGTTGCTCAACGACGTGTTGATAGACCTTTTCATGACGGAAGAAGACCTGTTCAGCCATTGCCATTTGGAGGACACCTTGTTTCTGGAAGCCGTGGTGCGGTTGGAAGACGAACGCCAGGAACAGGCCCGCGAGGAAAATCCCCAGACAGAGGAACAGGACGGGGAGGATAGCGCGAATGATGCGTTGAGCGACCGGGAGAAAGAAGTTATCGTTTGCGTGGTGAAAGGCATGTCGAACAAAGAAATTGCCGAGCAGTTGTATATATCGGTCAACACCGTGATGACGCACCGGCGTAACATCAGCCGTAAACTCCAGATTCATTCTCCCGCAGGGTTGACCATTTATGCGATTGTAAACGGGCTGATTAACTTGGAAGATGTGAAACTGTAAGGGTGAATGCCTTTTCTTTAAATTAGGTAGACATGGAACATATCGGACTCTTTTGTGCCGCTTCGGACCGGCTTGAGGCAAGCTATTATGACTTGGCCGGGGCTTTTGGCCGCTTCGTGGGAGAGCGCGGCCTGACATTGGTGTATGGCGGAGCCGATTCCGGTCTGATGGAGAGCGCCGCACGCGGAGTGAAAGATGCCGGTGGGCATGTGGTGGGCATTGTACCGTCTGTCTTGGAAACGCGCCGGCGCGTGAGCCGTTATGTGGACGAGGTGGTGCCGTGTCATGATTTGAGCGACCGTAAGGCCATCATGGTGGAACGTAGCGACGTGTTGGTGGCCTTGCCGGGCGGTATCGGGACGTTGGACGAGGTGTTCACCGTGATGGCTGCGAATAGTATCGGTTATCACCGGAAGAAAGTGGTTTTGTTTGCTTTAGACGGATTTTGGGACGGGTTGGTTGCGGTGTTGCAGGAGATGGACCGGCGAGGCTTCGTCAATGTTCCCTTGAGGCAATACCTTGTCGTGGCACGTTCGTGGGGAGAGCTCCAGGCCGTCTTGGCGTAGTTTTTTTGAAGCCCATGGTAAGGATGTAAAAGGCCGGACTGGCTTTTTGCCAAAGTGTCAAATCCGGCTTTCTGAGAATGGCTCATATCGTTCCGGCCAAGGCTTTGCCCGCAAATACGCCAACCATGGCGGTTTCCCTTTTGACGTAATGTCACCCGTTCCCTTTTTTTGCTTTCTTTCCGGAGGACAGGGAAAGCCGTGGTATGGCATACCGTGAGGATATGGGTAAGCATCATGCGGATTTTCATGGAGATGTGGCAGGGATTTTATGTAGGCTGAGGCAGGGCAAATAGATGAAAAATCCGCTTTTCCGAGACCTCTTTTTTCCGTTCACGCGGGTTCTTTCCCCTTTTCTGCGGTGAGGTTCGGAAAGTTATGCGGCGAACGATTTTTCGCTTTCAGCCAAACGAAAAATCGTTCGCCTGTGATTGATTTGCATATATGCGGTTTTTTAGGTGGAAATCGGTGGAATATGCGCATAAATATGCAAAAAGTCTTTCCGGTTGCTTCCGGAACTCATTTTTTTCATTCCCTTTTTACAAAGAAAGGCTGACATTTTGTTACCGTTTGGCCTAAAAGTGCGGTATGATGTTGTTTCTTAAAAATAAAAATGATAAATTTGGGCATTGGCTTTCGGCCTTTGGGGAGATTTATAGGGAATCGTTTCTGTCCGTTTCTTCCAAGGGGAGAATCATGCTAATGTATAACGGTTAAACAAAATGCAATGAAGAATACGTTTTTTGTTTTTGGGTGTGTGTCTTTTTTCATCGCGGGATGTAGTCCGAAAGTGATGACGGAAGTGGTGAAGTCTTATCCCGTCACGCGGGCATACGACGTACGGCTTTTCGAGGCAAAGGATACCTTGCCTTCCGTGGCCGAGGTGTTGGGGCGTGCCTCTGTGGAGAAGGGTACGGAAAGCGATGTTGAGACCATGGTCAAGGTGGAGACGGCCAAGGTGGGTGGCAACGCCTTTGCCGTGAAGGAAAAATCTTCGTCTTTCATGGGACGGTCGTGCAGGATGGATGGTTACATGTTACGTTTCCCGGGTACGCGTCTGGAAGTGGACCTGGCGTTGGGCGGGCTTGCCGCGAATCGTTTTTGGACGGATACGGGCCATGAGGTCGTGAAGGATGAAGAGAAAGACGGCACGAGCACGCTTTACCTGAATGCAGGGGGAGGTTTCCTTACGAGTGAGTTGCGCACGCCCGGAGGGGTGGGCGTATGGGGACATCCGCGCCGGGGCACGGAGGTGCAGGCCGGATGGGACTGGGTGGGGCAGAGGGGGCTTGGCGGTGGCCTGTTCTTCTCGGCCTACCATTCCCGGGCTTATGGAATCGAGTCGCCGTTGGAGTTGGCCGACGAACGGTTCCACATGAACTTCTTCTATATCGGGCCGGAATTTGTAGCCCGGCTGTTTTTCAGTGATTATTGGTCTGTGAAGACCGGTTTGGGCTTGGGGGCATTCTTTTCGCGCGAAAAGGTGCGCGGCAACTCGCGGTTGGATTACGGTCTGGACGGTTGGGGCGGGCACTTCCAGTTGGGACTGGAATACCGTCTGGCCGAGCACGTCGGTGTTGGGGTGAACGGAGGGTACGTACTGGGTTGGTTTCCCGGTAAAGACTTTGCAAGGGAGTTCTTCTCCGATGACGGCTTGGGCGAACTAGGCGATTCTGGGAAACACGAAGGGCTGGACGGTTGTTTCCATTTCTTCGTGACAGGCGGACTGCGATTTTATTTTTAGGTCTTTATGTCTTTTCTGCGGGAGGACATAAAGAATCTCCCAGTCACGTATGTTGCGTAACCGGGAGATTTTTATGCCTGCATCTTTTGGCCTTACTACCTTACAACGAGTTTGTATCCGTTTACGATGTAGATGCCTTGTGGCAGTCCGTCAAGCGAAGTGGCCTGTTGGCGTACGCGGATTCCGCTGAGGCTGTACACGTCTGCTGGAGTGGCGAAAGGTCCGTCCAACTGTGCCTTGTCGGCCACGGTCTGCCGAATGCTAGTCACCTGGT